>Ga0206127_1001606_pt1 | contig 24224 bp, 18 predicted proteins | sample Helgoland_Spring_6_FD_148646 | JGI IMG/M metagenome (GOLD analysis project Ga0206127, IMG submission 148646) | Pelagic subsurface seawater microbial communities from Kabeltonne, Helgoland, North Sea - Helgoland_Spring_Bloom_20160419_1 | ecosystem: Environmental > Aquatic > Marine > Epipelagic ...
TCCCGAGGGCGTCAAAGGCGTCCGCACGCCAATTATCTTTTCCGATGCCGAGTTAAAACTTAAGCGCAGCGTCCCACGCTAGGTCGCGAAAAAAAGGTGCCCCGCCATCGGGACACCTTAGACTTTTGTTAGCGATGGCTGAAATTACTTCAGAAGAACAGCCAATGGTACGGGCTCACTGATCGTGAAGCTGCCAGTAACCGCTGGCTTGCCATTCGTGATCTCAATGATCTGCATCTCAGCTGTGTTTTGGTGGTGAATTTCACTAGAAAAGCTGCGTGGACCAAAGGCCGTCGGCTCATTGCTCATCTTTTCAAGCTCAGCAGTCACCGCAGAGGCTTCAACTGTGCCGGCACGCTCTACCGCTTTTGCCCAAAGGTCGATCAACAGGTAACCGGGGTAAGCGTAGGTGCTGGATGGACCTGCGCCCGTTGCCGCTTCAAATGCATCTCGGAATTCGTTAACCGCAGGGCGCGTGTCATCGCCATAGATCGAGCCTTGAACCGGAACGATGAAGTTCGACAAATCGGGGGCTGCATCGAGCCAGTAAGACCCATCAACCGCAGAGCCGTTCAGGATTGTGGAATTGATACCCGCCGCTCGGATCTGACGCACAGCAGAAGCTGCGCCTGGGATGTAGGAACACAACATGATCACATCAGGCTCTTTGTCGAGACTTTTGATCCGAGTGATTTGGCTGGCAATAGAAGCATCACCATTGAGGAACGTATCACGACCAACAATTTCGCCGCCCGCTTTCGGGAACATCCAGTCGTAACCTGTGCAGATGCCTTTGTTGTATTCGATTGTCGTATCAAGCAGCACGTAGCCTGTCATGGCCTCGCGCTCTTTTACAGCCCACTCAGCCATCGTCGCGCCTTGGACAGCAGCAAGAATAGAGGCTGAGAAACTATTTGGGCCAACGCCTTGAATGCCAGCCTTAATATCTTCCGCGCAGAGGAAGAATGAATTCAATCCTGCACTTTCAGCCGCCAATGCAGCAGGTGCGCCAAAGTCATAATCGCAAGACACAATCAACATGTCCGCACCATCGTCAACCATCTGAAGACCAGCGCTTGCAGATTGCGCTTGGTCACTCTTGGTATCTGCCTCGATCCACTTGAGCTGTTTGCCCATCAGGCCACCAGCAGCATTGATCTCATCAATGCGAATGCGCGCAGCGGCAACGGCTGGTGCGTCATAAGCTTCGACCCAACCTGATTTCGCAATTGCAAAACCAATTGTAATGTCATCGGCAAACACAGGCGTCGCAAGTCCCATCAGAAGCGTTGCTGTGATAAAGTGTTTCATTGTGGTCTCCTTGTTGTGCAGTTTTTTGGTATTGAAGTCAGCGTTTCCCCAGTCGGAGACGCAGTTCGCGCCCGCCGGTTAGTCCAGCAGGTCGCAGAATGAGAACAAGGATCATGATGATCCCGATGATGATTTCCTGAGCACCTGTTGGCAGGGCAAATGTCGTTTCACCGAACGCGACACCACGTTCTGCGCGCACGAGCGCTTCAATGATAATAGACAGGACCAGCACACCTGTAACAGCGCCAGTTAGGCTACCAATGCCGCCGACAACCAACATTGCGAGAGTGATGAATGTTACGCCTAGATAGAACGAGTTGGGGTTTAGAACGCCGAGCGAATGTCCAAACAATGCGCCTGCGACACCTGTGAAAAAGGCGGAGACCACGAGGGCGATAAGGCGGTGGCGATACATGTTTATGCCACTCGCATCGGCAGCAACTTCATCTTCGCGCGTAGCGCGCAAGGCGAGACCTGAACTTGAGTTTGCGTAACATGCAGCGGCGAGAACCGTTGCTGATGCCCACGCCAAAGTGACCCATTGATCCGCATAGCGCGTAAGCCCGACGACAGACGACGTCGCCCCTGTCACGCCTTCCCAACTTGAATAGATGGTGTAAACAATCGCGAGGAACGCAAACGTCGCTATGGACGCAGCGATACCGGTTAATCGCAAAATTGCGGCTCCCGAGATGAGCGCAACAATTGCTGCCAATAGTCCAGACACGACCGCAGCTGGAAACACATGCCATTCTGCATTGGCCAAGAACGGCCAAAGGTCGGGCAGGAAAAGCCCTTTCATCTGAGGGCGCAGTGTCAACCAAGCAGAGCAATAAGCTCCGATGGCCATGTAGGCGGCATGACCGAAGCTAACCACACCGGAGTTACCCACGAATATCCACAATCCAACAACAAAGGTCACACGGATCAAGGTTTGCGCCGCCATGCGGGCTAAAGATTTATCTCCAAACAGCGTGACCAAGAAAGTGAAAACGATCAATATTGCGATCAACAGAATGGGTGTAGACCAAGCGCTGAGGCGTTTTTGTTTGTGTGTTTGTGCCATGTTCTTACACCCTCGGCTTGGACGAACGCGGCGCGAACAGTCCATCGGGTTTCAGCAACAAAACGGCGATCACAAGCGTATAGAGGAACGCATCCCTAAAGGGGCGCGCTTCAAGCGGAAGAAACCCTTGCAAAATGACCGAAGCCGCCCCGATTAAGAAGCCTGCGGCAACTGCCCCCGGCAAGCTACCCAAGCCCCCAATCACTGTGGCGATGAAGGCAACCAACATGATTTGCCCGCCCATGCGCACATCCGCGACACCCGTCTGCGTGACCATGATCAGCGCGACAGCCGCTGCCAAAGCACCCGACAACGCAAAGGCCCCTGTAATCACAACGTTCGCGCGAACACCGAGCAATCTAGCCATCGTGAAATTCTCTGCGGCAGCACGCATTTCCAACCCGATCCGTGTGCGTTTTAAGAGCAGAGCCAACGCAACAACGACGATCAAGGTCGTCACAATGACGATAATTTGTAAAAGCGGGATCGATGCACCAACGATACTGACAGGTTTGTTCAACTCGGGCCAAAGGCTAACAGCTTTAGGGCGGCTGCTGTAGACAAGCAACAACGTGTTCTGGATCACAAACCCAAGCGCAAAGGAGGAGATCATCATCGCAACAGGGGTCGAATTACGCATGTGCCGGAACACGAAAAATTCCGACGCAACGGCAACCAAGGCACCTATCGATAGCAACATAGGAATGAGCAAAATCGCGGGCGCTTTACCTATGAACATCACTGCAACAGCGTCTGTTGAAGGGACAATCAGCGCGAATACGCAAAAGGCGATATATTCGCCATGGGCGAAATTCACGAGATTCATAACCCCGAAAATCAACGCGATCCCTAGCGCAGCCATGGCGTAGATTCCGCCTAAGCTCATAGCATCAAAGAAAAGCTGTGGAATAGCGTTCATGCTGTTTCCTTTGAATTATCTTGCCCGAAATAGGCTTCGTTCAGCAGATCACTTTCCGCGAATTTTGCAGCATCACCGTCACCAACGACTTTGCCACCGCGTAGAAGAACCATCCGCCCCCCTACGCGGGCGGCGCGCGCTGAGCTCTGTTCGACGATGATAAGTGTCAGGCCGCGATCTTTTTGCAGATTCACAAGCGTTTCGTAGACTTGATCGACGATGTTCGGGGCTAGCCCAAGCGAAGGTTCATCCACCAGCATCAGCTTGGGATTGGTTAATAGACCGCGCCCAATGGCGAGCATTTGTTGCTGCCCACCAGATAGTGCGCCCGCGTTGGAGTGACGTCTTTCGCCAAGGATCGGGAAGCTCTGGTACACCTCCGCAATATCCGTCTCAATTGCGGATTTATCGCGACGAATGCCTGTGCCGACGCGTAAGTTCTCTTCAACTGACAGAGTTCCGAAAATCTCACGGCCTTCTGGCACCATCGTTAGGCCCAAACGCGCAATCGCCTCAGGTGAGCGCCCATTTAGCACATCCCCATCCACTTCGATGCGGCCATGCGACGTTGGCGCGGCACCGCAAATTGCTTTTAACAGCGAGGATTTTCCAGCGCCATTGGGGCCGGAGATGAACAGTCGCTCTCCCTCTTCCACTGTGAAGGAAACATCCGACAGTGCCGGCACTTTGCCGTAACGCACCGCGACATCGAAAACGCCTAACTTAGACATCACGTACCCTCCGTATGTTCAGCGCCGAGGTAGGCTTCTCGCACGGCTTGGCTGCCAAGGATCGCGTCTTTGTCGCCCTCTTCGATCGTCTTACCTGCGTCCAAAACGTAAACATGGTTCGATAAAGACAGCACCAAACCAACGTTGTGCTCGATCAAAAGGACGCCACATTGCAATTCATCCGCAATCCGTCTGATGATCGAGGCCAAATCATTCGCTTCGGCTTCAGACATGCCAGCGGCAGGTTCGTCCAACAAAAGGAAATCAGGCGAAAACATCAGCGCACGGGCAATGCCAACGCGGCGTTCGTCCGTGTAGGGGAGACCCGCCGCTGGCAATTCAGCCAAGTGCGCCGCACCCATCCAAGTCAGCAAACGCATCGCCTCTTCCTCAGAGGCGCGACGTGAATGGCTAAGACCGACGCCCGTCACCGCCAAATTGTCAAGAACATCCAGACCAGTGAACAAGCGCCCTGCTTGAAATGTTCGCGCCAAGCCACGGCGACGAATATTATGTGGTGCCTTGGCATTGATGTTTTGACCATCAAGAATAACCGTTCCAGAGCTCGGATCCTGAAAGCCGGTAATCACGTTCACACAGGTCGTCTTTCCAGCGCCATTAGGGCCGATAAGCCCAACGACTTCGCCTTTTTTCAGCGATATCGAGATGTCATCAAGCGCCTTGAAACCGCCGAATGCAACGCTGATTGAACTTAGTTCTAGTGACAAAACGCACCCCTAATTCTATCAAGCCGAGCCTGAGTGGCTCGGCCTATTCCCAAAAGTCCGAGGCGCTAGGACCAATGCGCGACACTGCGCCGCTCAAAGCTTTCGCGGAACTGCGCAATTGTCTTGGGAAGCGGATCGCCCGTTTCCCAATCCAAAATCACAGCGTAACGGCGCACAGCATCCATCGAGTTGATCTCCCCTTTGCGATACATTTCTGCGATTTCTTCTGGATCAGAACGAGCCCAAGCGACGCGGTTAGCCCGGATGTGCGCGCGCATCTTATCGGTTGCGGCCTCATCAACTTCGTATTCGCAAAGATCTGCATCAATCTCTTTTATGACGACGCCGTAGTCCAGCGCTGCTCGTTCTATTGAGACGTATTCGTCAACAACATCCGTCAGCACAGCCTCGGTTGTGCGTTCCATCGGATCACCAAAACCACCGCCGCCTGCTGTAGGACGCGCGAATTCATCGCCCGAAAACATCGGGAAATCCGAGAAGACCGAGCCAAGCCACTCAGACGTATCTGAGCCTGCGCGCTTAATCGTCAATCCATGAGGCATTGACGGCAAACCACCATCGACACCCCACACAACTGCACGCTCACGATCACAAACATAGGACATGACAGATTTTTCGCTTTCGAGCAGTAGCGAGGTTTTTTGCACACCAGCGCCACCGCGCCACTTACCAGGACCCGCACTGTCTTGTTTGATCTGGAACTCTAGCGTGCGGGTGGGATTGACCCGCTCGTTGCCCTCATTGGGTTGGGACATAAGACCTGTGCCGAAACAGGCGGTGGTTACATCGCTCCCATCCTTGCCACGACGACCGCCCCAACCACCGGGGAGCCATTCGTAAAACATGAAGGTCGAATCCTCTTCGCGACGCTTATCCGTGCCGCCCGCCAAAAGGTACTCAAGGTTGAAAGCACAGGCGATAGCACGTTCTGGGATAATCTCTGACCACATTTCGAAGACCGAGTTCATGATCTTTTCGAAAGGCATCAAAAAGCCTGTGACCGCTACAGGCCATTGTGCGCTCACCACTGAATTCGCAGGTGCCTCAACCGAGATCATCCGGTAGAAACCACTGTTTAAAGGCAGGTCTGGGAAGAAGGTCTTCATCCCTGCAACCACCGCCGAGAAAGTCGCGCCTGGAGCGGAATTGTACATAGAACCAATTGTCGGATGACTACCCTCAAAATCGTAATGAATTTGATCGCCTTTGATCGTCATTTTGATGTGAATTGGGATCATTCCTTCGCCACCAGACGGATCACGGTCGATGTAGTCGACAGACTCCCAAGTGCCATCTGGGAGTGCTGCGATACGCTGACGAACAGCGCGCTCTACGTAATCTTGCACCTCATTCATGCCTTGCTGAACCTGCTCACGGCCATACTTGCGTACGAGGCGGAGAATTTCACGCTCAGATACTTGAGTAGCTTGGGCTTGCGAATGAATGTCACCGATGATCGAAGCAGGATCGCGCGTGTTGTTCGCAATCAAGTTCGCAACGTCCGAACAAAAGTCTCCAGCGCGGAACAAACGCACGGGCGTGATGCGCACCGCTTCACGGAACATATCCTTCGCGGTCACATCAAACGAGCCGGGAACAGAGCCGCCCAAATCTGACCAATGACCGTTGGATTGCGAAAATCCAATTAGCACGTCTTCATCAAAGATTGGGCGTACCAAACGGACATCGCTAAAGTGCGTGCCACCCGCGTATGGGTCGTTGATCGCGTAAACGTCACCGGGCATCATATCGCCCTTAAAGACACGAATAACGTCCTTGCAGGTGAAGTGCAGTGTGCCAACATGAACCGCGATGTCATCATTACCTTGAGCAACCGAATTGCCTTCGGCGTCATGCAACGCGTTAGAGAAGTCGCGGTTGTAGATCACGAACGAATAACAAGTGCGCAGCATTTGCTCCGCCATTTGGTCCACGGAAGTAATGAATGAGTTCTTTAGAACTTCGAACGTAACGGGATCTAGGGCTTTTGAATCACTCATGATTTTACTCCTGAACTCGAATGAGAATGTTCATATATTTGTCGACTTCAGCAGTCGTTTTTGGCGGAATAACTGTGGTAGAGTCGAATTGCTCAACAATCGCAGGCCCGTCGAAGGTTGCGCCCGCGGTAAGGTTGTCGCGCTCAAATACCATCGCTGTATGTGCCTTGCCCTCGAACCAAACGTCGCGCGTGTTGTCGGTTGTGGGCGTGTTCTTACTCACTTGATGGGTTTGCAATTCCGCTTTTGGAACCATTCCTGTCGCGGTCAAAGCAACTCGGAAAATCGAAACAGGTGCGTCGTCACGGCGATAGTTGAACTCACGCTCGTGCTCCTTGTGGAACCCGTCAATCAATGCATCAATATCAGTGACATTGGACGGTGCTGGCACCGCAAGCGAACGCCACTGGCCTTGATACATCATCTCAACGTTACGCTGGATAACGATGTCTTTCTTGGCCACGCCTTCGTGGGTTAAACGTTCAGCGGCCAAGGCTTCAAGACGCGCAAATGCAGCTTCGATATCAGCAGGTTTCGTTTCCGCTGCAGCGGCCATGAAACTCTCAGAGAAGTCATGCTGGATATCGACGAGCAAACATCCAAGCGCTGACGTCACGCCTGGGTTTGGCGGGATAATCACCGTTGGGATCGACAGTTCTTTCGCAATCGCAGCGCCGTGCAAAGCGCCTGCACCACCAAAGGCCACCAGCGCAAAATCGCGTGGATCATAGCCGCGAGAGATCGAAAGAAGTCTAACAGCATTGGCCATGTTCGCATTTGCAACCGCGACGATGGCTTCAGCTGCTTCGTGCAATTCCATTCCAAATGGCTCGGCGACAGACTCTTTTACTGATGCTTCAGCAAGTTTTGGATCAAGCGTAATCTTGCCACCCGCAAGTGACGTTCCAAGGCGACCTAGGACGACATTCGCATCGGTATTCGTCGCGACTTCGTTGCCGTTTTGGTAGCATGCAGGACCGGGAAACGCGCCCGCAGATTGGGGACCATTGCGAAGTGAGCCGCCCTCATCCTGCCATGCCAGCGACCCACCACCAGCGCCAATCGTCAAAACCTCAATAGAAGGGAAACGGATCGGATAGCCGTATTCGATATACCAATCTTTGGTGACGCGAGACTTGCCTTCATACACCAAAGAGACGTCCGTGCTCGTGCCGCCCATGTCAAAGCCAATGGAATTGTCAAAGCCACACAGGTTGCCAATAAAGCGGCTCGCGATTGCACCCGCTGCTATGCCAGAACCAGCCAAACGTGCTGCGAAATCCTTTACACTTGCAGGGGTCATAACGCCGCCGCCCGTGTGCAGGAGCAGTAAATCACGCTCGTATCCGCCGTCAGCTAATTTGCCCTCAAGGCGTTCAACATAATCAACGACGGAAGGCGACACGACCGCATTCGCCATCGTCGTAGAGAAACGCTCGTGTTCAAAAATTTCAGGAAGAACTTGCGACGAGATAGACACTGGAATGTCAGGCATCACACTGAGAAGGATCTCTCGCATCCGCGCTTCATTCGCCCCGTTTGTGTAGGAGTTCATGAAACAAACCGCAACAGAAGCCACTTCGCGCTTCTTCAAGACATGCGCGATGCGCAGTGCCTCTACTTCATCGAGCGCTTCAAGAACGGTTCCATTCGCATCGACACATTCCTTAACAACAAGGCGATCACGGCGTGGAATGTAGGGCTTAGCGACATCTTTGTACGTGTCCCAAAGATCCTCTTTGTTGGCACGCCGGATCTCGACAACGTCGCGAAATCCTTCGGTACAAATCATCGCTGAACGCGCCAAATTTCGGGTGATCAAAGCATTCGTGGCAACGGTCGTACCATGAGAAAACATCGACACTTTGCTTAGATCGATGCCGCCCTGCTCAATACCATTTAGAATAGCAACCATCGGGTCATCAGGCGTTGATGAAGTCTTCTCAATCCGGATCGACCCATCAGTTTCGTCCATGATACAAACGTCGGTAAACGTTCCGCCGACGTCCACAGCTACTCTGATATTCTTCATTTCTTCATCCTTCTTAAGACAATAAGGCATCACGATGGTGCCAGCGAAATGCTGACCCAATTCTAATCATTCGTTTAAGTTAGTGAATTGTCAGGACGGCCCTGCTTGCTGGCTTCTTTGTGCCGCCTTGCGTGTTTCGGTAGGCGTGCAGCCGAATTGTGCACGGTATGCTTTGTTGAACTGTGATTGATCCGAGAACCCCCAGCGATGGGCGATTTCAGCAATTGTCGTTATGCCTTGGACCTTCAAATCCTCTTGGGCACGTACCAATCGCTTTTCACGAATAAACCCGGAAATCGATTTGTCCGCGTCGAGAAAGAGTTGCTGAAGATAACGCAGGGAAACGTTGCAGGCCTCTGCAACAAGACCAGAAGACAGGTCTTCGTTGTTAAGATTGTTTCGAATGAATTGCTCCGCGCGATGTAGATGTGCCGCGCGGATTGAAGACATGTTGCTGTCCAAAACACGGTCATCGCTGCGGATCGATAAGCAAAGCAAATCTAAGATGTGCATCCCCGCCGCTGTCCGTGCGGCTTCATCCAACAAGTCAACGTGAGCAGCAGTGGCCTTCACCACATCGAGGAAGTAATTTGCAACGCCTTGCGTACCATCAAAGCTAAGGGCACCAAGGCGATCGGTTGGACCGATCCGTGCACGTACACTTTCGGAGGACACTTTGAGAACCAACAACTCATTGGTTTGTTCATGCCAAAACTCATAAGGCATGTCGCCACGTTCAACCAAGAACTCTCCTGGCGCACAAGTCGCTTGCCGATTGTTCTGACTAAAGCCGACGTTTTCCAGCCTAGGGATCGTAATTAGCAGGCTGCTTTCGACTTCTTCTAGAAAATGGCGTTTGTTGCGTTTGTACAAAATTCCATCGCAGCGCATCTGCGAAAGCCCGACGATGCCCAAACTCCAAGTATCAAGGTCTCCAGAGAACGACTGATCTTCGACCATCTGGGTTTCCAGTGGAAAGAATGTGTCAGACACCGCTGCCTGCCATTGAGTGGCAGTTAACCGTTTGTTCGCCGAACTATCCTTAAGTGTCATGTCTGATTCCCCACACACAGAGATCCCGTGTTGTATGAACCTAGCATTTTTCATGTGCATCACTTTGGTAAAAAACGCACAAACTTTTGTTCATGCATCAGAGCCGTCCTATAGAACCATCAGTTTTGCTGCATCGCCGAGGCCAATCTTCGTTAAAACCAAAGCTAATACAGAGCCTTAGAGTCTCCCCAAGCTTTTCCTGAATAATAGCGGCAAGCCCAAATAAACAAACGGTTTTTCAGAACGTTCTGTTGGATCAAGCGCTGAGAAAGCGTGGTTGGCAGAGCCATTTCACCAAAATAAAGAGCCGTCGTGTTTCAAATTCGCGCTTCATTTGTGCGCTTCAGCAGCACTCTAAAATTCCTTGCCAAGTTCGATGCAAGAGCGATAGCAACGTCTCAATAACGATCAAAATCTGATCAAATTCGCTCCAACTTGCTAGAAATGGTGTGCCCAATGAACATGAGACCAAACTCCGACGAAGCCCGTGATGTTGCGTATCATTTTCATGGCTACACAAACGCGCAAGCCCATGAAGAGGTTGGTCCGCTGATCATTGATCGCGGCGAAGGTATTCATGTTTTTGACAACAACGGAAAGCGTTACATTGAGGGCATGTCGGGGCTTTGGAGCGTCGCTGTCGGCTTCAACGAAAAACGCCTTATCGACGTCGCGCATCAACAGATGCAAAGACTACCATTCTATCACAATTTCTCGCACCGCTCGCATGGACCAGCGATTGATTTGGCTGAAAAACTGATCGAAATCGCGCCAGCTCCTATGAGCAAGGTTTTTTATACAAATTCAGGTTCAGAGGCGAATGATACGATCGTTAAGATGATTTGGTATCGTTCTAACGCTCTGGGAAAGCCTGAGAAAAAGAAAATTATTTCGCGTATGCGCGGTTATCACGGTGTGACAATTGCGTCGGCTTCTATGACCGGCCTGCCCAACAATCACCGCTCCTTTGATTTGCCCATCAATGGCGTGTTGCACACGACGTGCCCGCACTATTGGCGCGAAGGTCAAGCCGGCGAAACCGAAGAGGCTTTTGCCACGCGTTGTGCTCAAGATCTCGACGAGATGATCCAATCCGAAGGCCCTGACACAGTTGCTGCCTTCATTGCAGAACCTGTGATGGGTGCTGGCGGCGTTGTCGTTCCACCCGCGACTTACTGGGAGAAAATCCAAGCAGTTTTGGCGAAATACGACATCCTGTTGATTGCGGATGAAGTGATTTGCGGTTTTGGTCGCACGGGCAACATGTTCGGCTCGACCACTTATCAGATTAAGCCCGACATCTTGACCATGTCTAAGCAGATCACATCGTCCTATTTCCCTTTCTCCGCATTCATGATGAACGATCGTGCCTACGATCCTATTGCTGAGGAAAGTGGTCGCATCGGCGTTTTGGGACATGGCTATACGGCTGGCGGGCACCCTGTTGGCGCAGCTGTCGCGCTTGAGAATATCAAGATCATCGAAGAGCGTGGTCTTGTTGCAAATGCGGCTGAACGTGGCGCAGAGTTGCAAGCCGCGCTCGCTGATCTCGCCAGCTACAAACTTGTTGGTGAAGCACGTGGCGTTGGCCTTATCGCTGCACTAGAATTGGTTGCTCCTGAAGGCCGTGAGGACGAATTTAGTGCTGGCAAGTTGGGTGCACGAATGAATGCAATCATGCTAGAGAACGGCCTCATATCACGTAACATGCTGGATGCGATGGCCTTCTGCCCTCCTTTGACTGTAAGTGGGGGCGAATTGAATGAGATCATAAACATCACGCGTCAGAGTTTAAAAGAGCTGGAAGTTGAGATTGCTAACTAGCAGAATTCTCAAACCAAGACGTTTTTGATCCGAAACGTTCTTCTAATGCTGATCTGGCATTCGGGACAATGGACCTATCGTTGTCATCTAATCCATCGCAACATTCTTGAGGTCATTTTCTATAAGAATGTCAGCTTTTGCAAAGCTACCGCGAAAGTCGCGCACCCGCAGCGAATGTCGGCTTCCCGCCGATTCTGTGGAAAAACACCGTGTTGCTGGCGCAGAAAGTGGTGTCTTGAAGAGGGCGCGAGCGCCTTTCCTATAAGGCTTTGCGCGTTTGCTGCGGTGCAGGAAAGATCTTGGCTAGTTTGCGGAGGTTTTGGGCAGTTGCGGCGAGGAGGAATTCGTCATTTGCGCCGCATGGGCCACGTAATCGGAGCCGCCCCAGCCCGAGAATGCGTTTGAGGTGGGCAAAGAGCATCTCCACCTTCTTTCTGAGCCGCATCGAGATGACATATTGTTTGGTTTTGGCAATGTCGCGGGCAACTTGACGGGCGTCTTCATGTTCTTCGCGGGTGATGGAGCGGAAGTCGGCATTTGGGCAGCATTTTGCTTTTGATGGGCAGGCTTGGCACATCAGTTTCAAGGCGCGGTATTTGGCGACGCCTTTGCCGTCTGGGCCTCTGTTGGGGTCAGAATAGTTGCGGCGGAACTGCTTGAGTGATTGGCCTTCTAGACAAACATATTGGTCGTTTTCTGGGCCCCATTCGAAGTCTGCGCGGCTCCAGGTCCCGTCCGTGCGGCCCGCTTTATCAATGACCGGGATGTGCGGGGCGATCTTGCGGTCCACTAGCCAACCCAGCATTGGGCCCGAGCCGTAAGCAGTATCCGCGATGATCCGCTCGGGGTGCAGATCAAATATGTCTTTGACCCTGTCCAGCATCTTGCGGACGGACCCTACCTCTGCCTGTCGGATTGACCGCGTCGCCTCCACGTCGACGATCACGCTGTGATCAGTGTCGATCAAGTAATTGGTGGAATAGGCAAAGAATGCAGGCCCTTTTCGGGCTGCAGTCCACTGGCTGGCAGGATCGGAGTGGGACGTGAACTTGGGCTCGACCTCAGATGCTGCGCCGAAAGCTGCATCGTCCAGAACATCGAGATACTCACGCACGGCGCGCGGAGCATCCTGTGGCGTAATTGCTGATGTGTCCCAATCTTCCTTCGGCGTTGAGTTTTGTTTGTTCGCGTCAGCTTCGATCAAACTGGCATCTGCCGCAAAGCGCTGGCCGCTCACCAGACCGTCCGCAATGCAGCGCGCCACAGTCGTCTCGAATAAATGGCGCAACAAATCGCTTTCGCGGAAACGACCATGCCGGTTCTTGGAAAAGGTCGAATGGTTCGGCACTGGATCCGCAAGATCAAGGCGGCAAAACCAGCGGTAGGCAAGGTTGAGATGAACCTCTTCGCAAAGCCTGCGTTCCGACCTGATGCCAAGACAATAGCCAACCAACAGCATGCGGATCAGCAGCTCTGGATCGATAGATGGACGGCCAGTGTGGCTGTAAAACTCTGCAAGATGCGGACGGATACTGCTCAGATCCACAAACCGATCAATCGAACGTAGCAGGTGTTCTTGAGGCACATGATCTTCAATCGAGAACTCATAAAACAACGCGCTTTGCGCCTCTTGCTTCGGTCCTAACATCATCAATCCCCCCGCATTCACAGGCAAATTGAATCAGTGGTGGGCCTCCAAATCAAGAAGAGTTTTTCAACAGAATTAGCCCAAAATGTAGCCCTTAGCTACTCTCTAGTTTCGGTGTGACCGTCAAATTCATCCCTGCTCAGCTCATACCTTTTCCCCGTGAGCATGTCCTTCTTGAGACGCGGCGTAAGATGACTGTAATGTCGCTCAATCATGCCAATGCTTGTGCCCATCTGCACAGCCAGCGCATGTATATCCATACCGTCGTTGAGCAGGGCAAAGGTCGCATAAGTGTGACGCAGACTATACAGCGTTCTATTCTGCCCTGTACGAGGGCAAGTAATTAGCCCTGTGTCTGTGAGGAACTTGCGGAAGGTCTGGTGGATGTTCTTAGACACGGTCCCGTCGGGCAATCTGAACACTGGCAAATCGACACGTTGCTTGAGCAAGTCTTCAAACGGGATGTGCTTGATGTCGTCACTGCTGCACCGCCGCGAAATTTCTGCTGCATCGCATAAGCGATTGTGGTCATTCGAATAGTCTGCAGCACATCTTAAGCCGCGAATTCACAGTGCCGGGGACAAACCGGGCATTCGCGGCGGCTGCGCCAATGATTGCTTTGCGTCCTTCGCGATCGCTGTATAAAGACCTCTTGGATGAAACGAGTAAGTTCGTTGCACTTGCGAGATGGTCGTCAGCAACAAGAACTGAGTTGATGAAGAGGTATTAAGCCAATCAACTGATTTGGGACAAAAGTTGCATCAGTAACGCGCCGTCCTTGGTATCAAATTGTTCCGCCAATGCACGGTCTTCTTCTTCGACGTCCTGTCGGACTTGAAGCATCCGTCTGCGTCCCAAGTTTGTCAAAAGCAGGTTGATCTGGCGTTGATCGGCAGTTGCGATCTGGCGATGGACCAATCCATTAGACACCATTCTGTCTACGAGCTTACTCAACGCGGGCGGATTGAGCAGCGCCTGCTTTGCTAGCTCTCCCATGGAAAGCTTAGTACCTGCGTCAAGGCATTCCATGATCCGCCATGCCTCAATTTGAATGCCTTGCTTTTTCAGGCGAACAGTCAGCAATTGAGTAACCGCCCTATGCGCCGCAGCCAATGCATACGAAAGGTGATTGCCAAGAGGGTTAAGCTCGGTCGTCATTGTCAGCCTCGGTAAATCGTTCAAAGTGAATTTAGTTGACTTGGAAAGCAAATTCAATTGCAATGTGCCAATTCGCCGTGCAAACTTAAGAAGGATGTGGCCCTGGGACGCCTAACAGCAGAGCTGGCTCTTCCAATCGAACTCGCGGATCTGCGCGAGAGCGGCCATCTGCACGAGTCGGGCAGTTTCAATGTAGCGCTTCTTATTCCGATGTGTGGGCCAGCTGGCATTTGGGCACCGTCTTGCATTTCGAGTGCCCAAGTCGCAGCGGCAGAATTGAACCGCACCAATGGAATTCAAGGTCGCCGTGTTCAGTTGATCATGATTGATGCAGCGATCGAGGCCGGTGAGCCAATCGAAGAAATCATTAATGAACTGATCGAGCTCGGGGCAATTGATGCGATTGTGGGAATGCACCTGAGCGCTGTGCGCCAAAGGTTGTCCAAAGTGGTGCGTCAACGCATTCCCTACATCTACACGCCGCTGTATGAGGGCGGAGAAACGACGCCGGGCTTATTTGCCATTGGTGAAACTCCTCAAGAACAACTCGGCCCTGCGATGGCGATGCTTCAGCAGGCATTCCGGCCACGCAAATGGGCGCTGATTGGGAACGACTATGTCTGGCCGCGCAGCTCGCACAGTTTTGCTAAAACCTGCCTGAAGCAGATGAATGTGGATTTGGCGATGGAGTGCTATGTGCCATTTGGGCTGCCCAGCATGACTGGTTTGGTCGATAGATTGGAAGCTTCGGGCGCGGACGCAGTGCTTGTGTCACTGGTTGGGCAAGACGCTGTCAATTTCAACCGCGTGTTCGGTCGGCGTGGCCTACATAAATCGATTCTTCGTTTGTCCTGCGCTTTGGAGGAAAATGGTTTGATGGCCTGTGGAGAGGGTAATCTGGAGCGGCTGTTTTCTGTCTCCTCTTACTTTGGCTCCATTTCCACCGACGCGAATGCATGCTTCAAGGAACGGTATTATGCGATGCATGGGGAAATCGGGCCCGCGTTGAATGCGCTTGGACAATCAACTTATGAAGGCTTGCATTACTTGTCAGTGCTCTTGCGCGACTTTGGCGACATTTGGCGAGGACGTTCCACGCAGGACGGTCTGCCTGTGATTCACGAAAGTGGTCGCAGTTTTGAGCGAAATGGCAAAAAAGAGCGCCCGTCCATCTACTTAGCACGTGCCGATGGCGTACAATTTTGTGACTTTAAGTTACTGTAATACATTAATAACATGGGAAATATTTTCCTATTCAAATAAAATGCTTGAAATGGAAAGTAAAATCTCACACCGTAGCATCAACTGATTTGATGCGTTGGTCTTCGTGCCAGACGCGGTGGGGGAACTTATTTTGTACTGGCTCTTAGCTCTCGTCATTTTGGCAATCGTTCTGCTGATGGGTATATGGTTTCTTCAGCGGTTTTACGCAAAAGCATCTTTGGAAAGTGCGCTCGTGCGCACCGGAATGGGTGGTCGGCGCGTGATAACAGATGGCGGCTGCGTGGTGCTTCCGATTGTGCATCAATCACAACGCGTGTCGATGCAGACCAATACCGTAACGGTGTCGCGCTCAGGGCGCGAGGCGGTGCTCACATCCGATCCCTTGCGCGCTGACATCACAATGAAATTCGAGCTCCGCGTCGCATCAGATACAGACAATATCGCGACGGCTGCGCAGGCGTTTGGCAATCGAATTGCTCGGGGAGGCGAGGTATTTGAGGATGCGCTCGCAGGTCCTTTGGCCAACGCGATCCAGACGGCTGCTGCATCGCGCGATTTGAACAATATCCACCTAGAGCGTGCTGAATTTACCCAAGAGGTTGCGCGCGTTGCGTCTGAGCACGCTGGACGCCTTGGGCTAGAGCTGGTGACAGCCGCGCTTGTCTCAATTGACCAAAGTGATTTTTCAGGGCGGGATGAAAACAACGCCTTCAATGCACGTGGTATGCGGCGTTTGGCGGAGATGGTCGCAGAAGAACGCGAGGCCCGTATACAGGTCGAAACGTCGACAGAAGTTGCCGTGCGCGAGCATCGTTTGGCCCAGCATCAACGCCAGATGGAGTTGCTACGGGCAGAGCGTGAAACAGAGATTGCTCAGCAAGAACACCTGACCAAACTGGAAGCCGAAGCGGAAAGTCGAGCGTTGCAAGCGCACTCAGAAGCGCGGCATGCTTCCGAGACCAGTCGCATCCAGCAGGAGCAAGAAACCGAAGCTGCGAAGGTCACCAGCGACGAGGCACTACGCAAGGTTGAGATGCGTGCTCTGCTAGAACTGGAAGAGGCGAGAATAGCCAACGGTATCAAGCTGTCGCAGTCGCGAACCAAAGAGGCAAAAGCACAAGCCGAAGAGGAAGAAGCCCGTGCGCAGGTGATTCTGGCTGCCGAAAACGTTCAGGCGCAAAAGGAACGCGCGGTCACGATGCGCGAAAAGGAAATCGAAAAGCTCAAGCAAGATCGCGATATTGAGCTTGAAGACGCGCGTGTCAAAAGCGACGTCAACACGCTGCTTGCCAAAGCACAGGCTGATGCATCGGCCCGCACCGCCAGCGCACATGCTGAGCAATCCGCAATGGAGGCCGAAGCGGCAGGCAGAGTTGCCCTTAATTCGGCTGAGAACACGCTTAGCGATGCGGTGATCCGCATGCGCCTTGAAGAACGCAAACTCGATAAAATGCCTGAGATCATGACCCAGATGATGAAGCCTGTGGAAAAAATTGACTCAATCCGTATCAACCAGATCAGCGGACCCGGCGGCGGCGCTGGATCTCCAGGCGGCGACGGGGTCGACAGCGCCTTTGGGGCAGCGATGGACCAAATACTTGGAATGGCAGTGCGCCTGCCTGCGATGAAGCAAATGGGCGAAGAGATTGGCATGGATTTTGACGTACCTACTGCAGGGCGCACCGCAGATTATGCCAACCGTATTAAGGCAAAAGACGAACCAAAACCCAACCCTAAAGCCGAAAAATCCAAAGAGTGATCATAAGTCACCTCTTACCTTAAACCAATCAACGGAGGACTTTTAATGTCTATGAATAGGCGAGAATTACTTGGCGGCGCAGCAGCGCTTAGCACCGCGGCAATGTTGCCCCAGGCAGCGATGGCGGCGGATACAATCCAATTGGGATCAATCCTAGATACATCCGGCATCTTTGATGCCTATGGCAAGCCAATGGATCAAGCGATGCGCTTGGCTGTGAAAGAGATAAACGATGCGGGCGGCTTGCTCGGAAAACAGGTCGAAGTTGCCGCCTATGATACCCAATCTGACATGGCGCTTTATTCGCAATATGCGCAACAATTGACCCGTCAGGACAAAGTTGACGTCGTACATGGCGGCATTCTGTCTGCCTCGCGTGAAGCGATACGCCAGACCATGCGCAAGACCAAGACCTTGTACTTCTACAACGTGCAATACGAAGGCGGCGTCTGCGATCGCAATATTTTTGTAACGGGTGTGACCCCTGCCCAGCAGGTCGAAGTGTTGGTGCCTTATGCGATGAAGAAATCCGGACCCAAGGTGCATATCCTTGCGGCTGATTACAACTACGGCCAAATCACGGCACGCTGGATTCAGAAGTTTGTAGAAGAGAATGGCGGCGAGGTCGTTGCGACTGATTTCTTCCCGCTCGATGTTGCTGATTTCGGCTCTACTATCACCAAGATTCAGCAAACCGCGCCGGATCTGGTGTTTGCCCCGCTCGTGGGCGGTGCGCATCTGTCCTTCTTCCGCCAATGGTCGGCTGCGGGCATGAAAGACAAGATCCCTCTCGCGTCGACGACGATGGGCGTAGGCAACGAACACAAGGTGCTGACGCCTGAAGAGGGCAACGGCATCATGGTCGCCTACAACTACAGCCAAGAGCTGGACACACCTGCCAACATTGCGTTCAAAGCAAAGTGGCAGGCGGAATATGGCGATACGACTGCGATCCATGAATTGGCCGTGTCGACCTATCAGGGCATCATGCTTTGGGCCGCAGGTGTGCGCAAAGCAGGCAGCATCGAGCGCGACGCGGTCGTGGATGCGCTTGAGACGGGCATTTCCATCGAGGGTCCAGCAGGCAAGGTCACCATTGATCCGCAAACCCACCATGCCACAGTCGATGTGCATATAATGGAGTTTGAGGGCCAAGGTATGACCGTGATTGAAACCCTGCCTCAGCGCGCGCCAATTGACACTCAGGCCGTTTGCGATTTGCAAGCCAACCCTGGCGACAACACCCAATACGAGATCGAAATCTGATCTTTTTGGGTTCTCCCTGTCAGGGCGGTGTGAGCCGCCCTGATCCTCTCCTTTCAGACGTTGGGCACTATGGACCTCAGTTTCGTTATACTTGTTGAAGTGCTTTATGGCGTTGCGTCGCTGGTGTTGATCAGTGCCGGATTGGCCGTGGTTTTTGGGATGATGAAAGTCATCAACCTCGCGCATGGTGAATTTATGATGATGGGCGGCTATGCTACCATTACCGCTGTCGGGCTAGGCGTGAATGTCTTTGTTGCCATGCTCGTCATCGCGCCCCTTGTCGTTGGGTTGATCGGATTGATCGTCGAGCGCTTGGTGATACGCCATCTCTACGGGCGCTTGGTCGATACGATGCTGGCCACTTGGGGGTTAAGCTTGGTCTTTATTGGGCTGGCAACGATGATTTTCGGCAATACAACGACAGGTATCTCGACCCCGATCCCCGGCTTTGCGTTCGGTGGTTACCAGGTCAATGGCTACAATTTTTTTATCATTATCGTGTCCATCGTACTGGTCATCGCCATGTATGCTGTGCTGCGCGGGACACGCGCCGGCTTGATCGCGCGTGGCACGATGCAACGCTCTGATATGGCGGCTGCACTCGGCTATAGTCCGGGCCGCATTTACATGATGACATTCTTCTGCGGCTCGGCCTTGTCCGGACTTGCAGGTGCCGTTTTGGCCCCTTTGGTCGGCCTCGTTCCGACTTCCGGCGGGGCTTACATTGCCAAAGCATTTATCACCGTGATCGCGGGCGGTCCGTCTCTGATCGCAGGTCTTGTGAGTTCTGCGACCTCGTTCGGCCTCGTCAGCCAGTTTTTCACTTTCGCCATCTCGCCGGTCATCGGTGAAGTCGCACTGTTGATCGCCGCTGTCGTCTTACTGCGCACCATGCCGCAAGGGATCACTGGTCGTTTTTTCAAAGGCAAATTGTGATGGGTCGCAGCGTGTTGCACGATGTGATAATAACGCTGGTGGTTTCAGCATTGCTGATTTGGCTGCTGCCGTTGATGATCAGCACATATACGCTGACTGTACTTGTGATCTACGGCATGCTCGGCCTTAGCCTAGGGTTGATCTGGGGCTTTGGCGGGATCTTATGCTTTGGTCAAGCCGCTTTCTTCGGTTTGGGCGCTTACACCTACGCCATCGCTGCCATCAATATTGGTGAGAGTACGCTGCCGATGATCCTCGCGGTTCTGGTGCCAGCGGTGTTCGCGGCTCTGCTCGGAGCAATGATGTTTTACGGGCGACTGGCGGATGTTTATCTAGGTGTCATCACGCTGGTTGTCACGCTGATCCTGTTCAAATTTGTGAACTCAACCGCGGGTCCGCAATACGTGATCGGCAACGCGCGATTGGGCGGCTTCAACGGCATCCCCGGCTTTCAGACGCTCAACGTGCCGGGTGATCCGGCTGCATATATCTGGGGCGATCCCTATTTCTACGTTTGCGCGGTCGCGCTGGTAATCGTTTTCTTATTGGTTACTTGGCTGCTTCGCTCTTCATTCGGGCGTATTGCGGTCGGCATTCGAGAAAACGAAGTGCGCATGGGCCTGATGGGCTACGACGTAGCCACGCGTAAAACGGTATTGTTTGCAATAGGGGCTGCCATCGCCGGACTGGCCGGCGCGCTATTCGCCAATTGGGGCGAGATCGTCACGCCCAACCTATTTTCGCTGGGCCAATCGGCCGAGATCATTATTTGGTGTATCGTGGGCGGCCTTGGCACGCGATTTGGGCCAATTGTTGGAGCCGCCGGATTGGCATACCTCAAGTTCATGCTGGGCCAGCAAAGTATGATCGACAATACGCTAGTCTTGGGTCTGATCCTTGTGCTGTTTGTTTTGTTCTTACCGCGCGGCCTCGTGCCAGCAGTTGCGTCGCTTTTGAACAGCATTTTTGGCGGCACAAAGCGCAAGCCAAAACCTCGCCGGATGAGGAGAGCGCGGCATGGCTGAAACGGTTTTAGAAACCAGCGGACTGACGATGCGGTTTGGCGGTGTAACGGCAAGCGATAATGTCAATTTCAAGCTGAAGGCCCGCGAGCTGCGCTGTTTGATCGGACCTAATGGTGCGGGTAAATCGACCTTCTTCAAATGTGTGACGGGATTGCTGACACCAACTGAAGGCCACGTCTATATGCGCGGTCAAGAGGTTACAGGATGGCAACCGCATCAGATTGCTTCGCTCGGCGTGGGCATCAAAACCCAGACACCGAACGTCATGGACGCGCTCAGTGTACATGAAAATATCTGGCTGGCGGCTCGGCGATTTTACAACGTTGTTGAGGCTCGAGAGCGCGCGGATTCGATCATTGATCGATTGGCATTGGGCACAATTGCACGCACGCAACTGGGACAGTTAGCCCACGGCGAACGCCAGCGCGTCGAACTGGGGATTGTAGCGGTAGCCGACCCTTGGCTCGTGCTGCTCGATGAACCCGCCGCTGGAATGAGCGCGCAGGACGTTGATCGCATGACTGAGATCATCCACGAACTCACTCGCTTCGCAGCCGTCGTAATCGTCGAGCACGACATGCAATTTATCCGCTCCATCGCGCAAACCGTGACCGTATTCCATCAAGGTGCTGTGTTGATGGAGGACAATGTCGAACGAGTCATGTCGGATCCCCAAGTGCGCGCCGTTTATCTAGGAAAGAAAGCGTGATGTCTGAAGATCGCGAAATATTGCTATCTGCCAAGGGACTGTCCGGTGGATATGGCCGCGTGCCGATCTTGCATGGCATTGACCTTGATGTCGCCGAAAACGAAGTCGTTGGCGTGTTGGGTCATAACGGCATGGGCAAGACGACGCTTTTGAAAACATTGATGGGCTTTCTTCCTGCGAGCTCGGGACAAGTTCGCTATGACCAAAACGATATCACGCGGCTTCCGCCCAATGAGCGCAGCCAAATGGGCATCGGTTATGTGCCGCAAGGGCGCGGTATTTTTCCGCAACTTTCTGTGCGCGACAACCTGCGCTTTGCTTGGCACGATCATGGCAATGGGTCCGAGCATGATGTGATCGAAGCGGTGCTGGCTGATTTTCCACGCCTCTCGCGCCTGCTAGACCGCGAGGGCGGTGCCTTGTCTGGGGGCGAGCAACAATTGCTTTCACTGGCGCGTTGTCTGATGGGCGATCCGGACTTCTTACTGCTCGATGAGCCGACAGAAGGCATCCAACCCTCCATCATTGAGGAAATGTCTGAAACTTTGTTGACGCTGCGCCAAACTCGGGGGCTGTCCATTTTGCTGGTTGAGCAGAACTTTGACTTTATCGCTGACTTGTCTGACCGCGTTTTGGTGTTAGAACGTGGACGGATCACAGGCGAGCTGACGCGCGAAGAGCTGTCAGATCAATCTAAAGTCGATCAATTTCTGGGCTTTGGCGCTGCACGCGGCACACGTCAAAACACCGCGCGAGCGCAGACACAGGCCGCTGCGCCACAACGCGTCGAAACATTTGCCCAACAACCAAGCGCTCCTGCGCCCACCCGATCGCAACCCTCAGTATCAACGGTAACAGCAATGACTATCAAACGCCCTACTCTTGCTCAAATGCGCACCATGGCCGAACGGTTCGGGATGAGCCTATCGGACCAGGATCTGAGTGAATACACAGAGATCATCGAGCCCTACATGCAGGCTTATGACAGGTTGGACGCGATGCCCGACAACTTGCCCGAAGTGCGCTATCCACGGAGCCCCGGCCGTTTTCCTGATCCAAGCGAAAACCCGTTGAATGCATGGTACGTCAAAACCGAGGTACGCGGCGCGCCTGATGGCAAATTGCGTGGCAAGAGGATTGCACTAAAGGACACAATCTGCCTTGCGGGTGTACCGCTGATGAATGGCTCATCCATCATGGAAGGCTACACGCCAGAAATTGACGCCACAATCGTCACGCGGATGCTCGACGCGGGCGCTATCATCGCAGGCAAAGCGCATTGCGAGAACTTTTGCCTCTCTGGCGGTTCACACACCAATGCCAAAGGCCCAATCCATAACCCCTACAAACGCGGCTATATGGCAGGTGGCTCCTCTGCCGGATCTGCTGCATTGGTTGCAGCAGGCGAGGTGGATATGGCGATTGCTGGTGATCAAGGCGGCTCTATCCGCATCCCCGCATCCAATTGCGGCTGTTACGGGATGAAACCTACTCACGGTTTGGTGCCCTATACTGGCGCAATGCCTATTGAACAAACCATTGACCACCTTGGCCCTATCACAAACACTGTTGCGGATAACGCTTTGTTATTGGAAGTTTTGGCAGGCGAGGACGGTCTTGATCCACGCCAGTACAAACCTAAGGTCTATAGCTACACCGAGGTGCTGGGTCGCGGTGCTCACGGTATGCGCATAGGAGTTTTAAGTGAGGGCTTCGGCCATCCCAATTCAGAGGTGGACGTTGATAAAAAGGTGATGCAAGCCATCGAGCGTTTTCGCGAGCTCGGCGCGCAAGTGGAAGATGTCTCTGTTCCTGAACATCACACCGCGATGGATGCATGGACTGCGATCACGCTTGAGGGGCTGCAAGACGGCATGATGTGGGGCAATTCCACTGGAACCAATTACCGCGGTCTGTTCCTGCCTTCAATGACCGATCACATGGCGCAATGGAAAGGCCGCGCAGATGAACTGAGCCATTCTCTGAAGGCTTGCATGTTCGTTGGGGAGCATTTCCAGCAGCAATACCGTGGACGTTTTTACGGCAAAGCGCAAAACATTATGCGCCGGTGCAATGAACGATATTTGGCCGCGCTCAAGCAATATGACCTGTTGCTCATGCCAACGCTGCCAATCAAACCGCAGGAACATCCGCCTGCTGATTGCTCGCTTGGTCTATACGTGCAGCGTGCCTTTGAAATGGTGCCGAACACGGCACCCTTTAACGGTGGCCTGCCTGCGATGAGCATCCCTTGCGGCTTTAGCGAAGGGCTGCCAATCGGACTACAATTGGTCGGGCCACATTACGGCGAGATGAAAATTTATCAAGCAGCCCACGCCTTTGAGCAATCTGGTGATTGGCGCGATATGTAAGGAGCCCTCACGATGACGATCCTTAACGAAAGTATTGCAAGCCGGATCCAGAATTTCGGATTGGATCAAGTTGCATCTGTGCAAAGTAACCTCGCGAGCCGCGATGGAAAATCATATGTGCAAGGCGCGAAGCATCCTGAACTTGCCTACGCCACGATCCCGCAGCTTTTGCGCGATGCCGTGTCCAGATATGGTCCACGCGATGCGCTGATCTTTCCAGATGCGCGCCTGAGCTATTATGACCTTGATCGCGCTGTAGATGCGTTGGCGGCGGGTTTTCTGGCACTTGGGCTGGAAAAAGGGGATCGTCTTGGCATCTGGTCGCCAAACCGGCTTGAGTGGGTTTTGACCCAGTTTGCCACCGCGCGTATTGGCGTGATCTTGGTGAACATCAACCCGGCGTATCGGTTGTCTGAGTTGGAATATGCGCTGAACAAAGTTG
>Ga0206127_1001609_pt1 | contig 24190 bp, 20 predicted proteins | sample Helgoland_Spring_6_FD_148646 | JGI IMG/M metagenome (GOLD analysis project Ga0206127, IMG submission 148646) | Pelagic subsurface seawater microbial communities from Kabeltonne, Helgoland, North Sea - Helgoland_Spring_Bloom_20160419_1 | ecosystem: Environmental > Aquatic > Marine > Epipelagic ...
GTTGGCGAATCGGGTGTTCTTTAGAAGAGATCCGCCGATAGCACTATAAGGTAAGAGAGTAAAAAGGGAAAAACGCTGAAGACACAAAAAAGCCCGTAAACAGAGATGCTTACAGGCTTTAGTGGTCTTTCCCGGATCTTGTCAGCTCCTTTTTTGGTTGAGCCGGCGGGAATTGAATTTAATCTATAACTGATTGAATTATATGGATTTATAAATAACTTGTGATCGTTTTCGTTACTATCGGTGTTACATTGAACTTAAGTGATAGTGATGAACTTAGGGTCAATGCAAAGAAAATTTACTGAAGTGTGTCTGGCGCTTCTATTATTCGTAATAGCGTATATCTAATCTACTGGAGTTCTTGGCAAAAATTTTAATTATCATGTGGCATTTTTCGTGCCGCCTTATGAAGTAAAAGGCATCGTTAAAAGTAAGCAGATTTAACATAGCACTGACTATACGGCATTAGCGAACAGTGCTTGCACTGCGTATAATCCCGTCTTATCTTCATTCTGAGACATCATCAATTGGAGCAAACTGACATTTCAAATATTACTCTTCCTAACACTTCACTTTATAACAAATTGATTGAAAACAACTATTTTAGGCTTTTAGTCAGCTTGTTTGCTTTTAGCATTCCAGCCCTAAGCATGACAGTCAATTCGGGATATTCAATAGGGGCCGCCCTGTTATCAATCGTCGCTCTGATTTATCTACCTAAATTGGGTACTTATTTTCGGGAGCTTCAAAAAGACGATAAAATATTAATTGTTACACTCGCTTCTTACTTTCTAATTTGTTCTATTTCGATCGTACTCGACGGCTTTCACACTAGAGAATTTGATAGGCCATCGCGGTTTTTATTAGCTTCATTGGCGTTAATAATACTACTGAAAACTAGTATTAATGTTGAGCTAGTTTTGTATGGCGTGATTATTGGGGCCGCTGGCACTGGTTTTTTAGCAATGTACCAATATTTTGTGCTCGGGATGGATCGCCCTAATGGCTTTCAAATCGTTATTGCCTACGGAAACGACTCACTACTTTTGGCATTATTAGCTTTGTCATCTACAGGATTTTTTTTAGCACGAAAAAAGTATTTTATTGTTGCTTTAAGTTTAGTCGCGGCTACTTTGGCTCTCTCTGCCTTTATTTTTTCGGGGGCGAGAGGGGGCTGGTTGGCGACCCCTCTGATAATTTTAGTTCTTTGGCAATACAGGAAAAAACTCTATTCTGTTGCTCTGCTGTCCATTACCTCTATAATCTTTGTACTAGTAATAGCTATGCTGCTTAGTCCAAAACTAGAGACGTTGGATCGTCTCAAGCTAGTCAATACTAATTTAGACCATTATTTTTCTGGCCAAGATGTGGATACGCCGGTCGGTCTGAGGCTTGAAATGTGGAAGAGTGCTTTGTATTCTTTTAGAGAAAAACCTATCTTTGGAACCGGAGAATATGGCAATAAAGCCTACAAAGAACAACAAATACAACAAGGCTTAGTAAACTCCAAGATTATTACTTTTGGTCATGCTCACAACGAGATCTTAACTGCGCTGTCTCATAGAGGACTCATAGGGTTTTTAAGTTTATTGTGTATTTATCTTGTACCTCTTCGGTTTTTCTCAAAAGTGTTATTTTCACAACAGTCAGCTTTGGATCCTAGGAAAAAAATAATTGCTCTAGGGGGTTGCCTAATTCCGCTAAGTTATTTTAGTTATGGTTTGACACAATCTATGTTTCATCACAACAGCGGCTCGACAATATATCCTTTTTTCATTATTATTTATTGGGCAGCCCTAAAAAGCTTTGAAGATACTGAGCCTGTCAGTGGTTTATCTTCAATACCAAAATTAACCTAGTGACCTTCGGGTAAAAACTTCATAAACGTTCACCTACAGCAAAGCCCTTATAGTTAGACTCGATAACATTTGCACAATTCCATACAGCAACTTTCCTCCACGCACCTATAGCCGGAAAGTAGCCCCAATAGGCAATCTCATCTCCTGACACTGCATGGCCCACATTGCTGGCTGTTAAGCCAAGCGTATTAATGACGACAACTATTGCCTTTGACGCTGCTCAGGGAATATCGGTGGCGACTAGTTGGGTTGGAAGTAAATAGCAACAGATATTACCGGAAATACGGTTACTATTTCGGCTTACTTCGAATCTGATGCACGACAACAGGTTGGTGATTTAGACGTTAGTCCTGGCCCAACGCAAATGCCGGCTATCAGTAACAACATGGGCTTTGGTTAGCTAGCGAAATGGGATTAGGCTTTCTACTGCACGAAGCACAAACAGCATTAGGGCGTCCCAAAGGTTCTGTTTCTTGGACAGATTTGTTTAATAGCTACTTCTGGATAGACCGTGAAAACGATCTTTGCACAGTGATCGAAACGCAGGTTTTACCTTTTTACGATACTCACGCCCTGGTTATGCTTAAAGACTTTGAATCTGTGGTTTATAAGACTTTGAAACCATAGGCAGGCCTTCTAAATTTTATGTCAACGATACCATTAAGGTTAATTGTTGACAGCGTGCGTCCCTAAGTGCCGCGTTTTATGTGGTTAGTTCAGCAAGCATATGCAAATGAACCATGATTGACGCTGATAACACACGTGAGTGGAGAGAAAAGAATTTCAGATATTTTTGTCTATAGTCGCTTTTTTGTAGTAGTTTGACGAAATGGAAAGGGCGTTAATATTTAGCGACTGCTCAGCCAATTTTACGGTAGACTAATCTTCAAAATAAGTGGGGTTGAATAGCGACGCCACTGACTAACATCAACAAGGAGTAAAACGTATGAATCAACCAAGCGTTAATCTGGCGACTCTCGATGATCGGCCCCGAGTTTTAAGCACGTTGGCTTTGGCTTTTTCATCAGACCCTTTAATGCGATGGATGCTGCCGGAATCTGATAGGTTCATTGACAATATTAAAGGCCTGTTCGATGTCTTTGCCGGTCATTCGATTGATGGTGAGACCTGCTTGGTAACACCGTCTTTTGAAGGTGCGGCAATGTGGGTTGCGCCCGGTATTGACATCGACGAGGAAGCAGTTGGTGAGTTTTTCGCAAAAACATTTAGCCCGGCGTTTTTGCCTAAAGTAAATGAGATTCTGGAGGCGATGGACTCTTATCATCCCCACGATGATAATTGCTGGTACTTGCCGTTAATTGGCGTAGACCCCGGTCATCAGAACAAGGGTGTGGGTGCGGCATTGATGAAACACATGACCGAAAAACTCGATAGAGAAGGGGGTATGGCATATCTAGAATCAAGTAATCAGAAAAATATCTCCCTGTATCTTCGGCATGGTTTCGAGATCATGGGTGAGATTCAAATTGAGGATTCGCCAATCGTTACGCCCATGGTGCGACAAGAAAGAAACTAACGGTTTCAAAAATTATTAGTGGGCTTTTACACTGCGTTATGTGAACGCTATAGACACAAAAAAGCCCGTAACTCGTTGAAGTTACAGGCTTTATTGGTCTTTCTTGGATCCTGCTGGATCCTATATTGGTGGAGCCGGCGGGAATTGAACCTAATCCTTAACTATTTGATATAAAACGGTTTGTTAAAAGTGGGGTTTTTACGTTGTTACTACCAGTGTTACATTGGCTTGAGGTCATACTGTTCAATTTCGACTTTCACCATTGAATAACATTTTTCTTCAATGGTGACGAATCTGTGCCAGGGCTTCTAATCGCTCAACTATAATGGCTTCACGTTCAGGGTTATTGTTCGATGTAGCCTGGATGGCATAGTCAAAATCACTGTGGCTTAAAAGTTCGCCAATCGTTTCGGCGATATAGGTTTTGAGCGTTGTTGATGCTTGAGTCATTTCTTGCAGTAGTTCTGTGCGACCATCGACAAGATTGAGTATGTCTTCGATGTCGTGGCTGGAAAGTGGGTCATCGTTACCTCGGCCAAGGTAAGCCTCCAATTTAGTCGCAACAAAATGGCACGGGCTGATTAGGCGTATACAGCTACCGTCGCTTAACGTTGTGCTTTGGGATTGTTCAAGCGCATCGTGATACCAGCGATTGCTAAAGCCGAGAATACGTTCGTCGTCGGGCATAAAATCGACTTTGATATCTCCCAGTCGCATCCGGCATATGACGTCATCTTCGGGGTTAATAGTGAAGCCTTTTTCTTTGAGTTGTTCCTGAAATGTAGCCCACTGAGGGTAGCCCATTACATGGGTAATGAGGTCAACGTCTTCAGTGTAGCGAATGGCTTCTTGTGTCATTGAGTCGGTGATTAGCAGGCCGGTGGTGCAGCCGCCGACAAAGACGACTTGTTGCAGTAAGTCTTCCCCTAAGGCCTGGGCAACAACTACCAGCATCGCCTCTAAATCGTTGTAGCGGCTCATGGGCGTAGGTGTTCTGACAGTGCTTGCTTGGCGATGGCCACTTCTCGGGGCGCGCCTAGGCGAATAGCATCCACTAAGGCCATGCTTTGGTATAAGTGTGGGTCTTGCCGAGCTGCATGGGGGGCTGTTTTGTAGAGCGGTGCCACGGCCTGGCCTTTATCGCTGCCTTTTGCGTCGGGCCAAATATAGTGGTGTTCGGCAACTGACGATAACAAGCCTTCTAAGCCCGGTGCTTCAAAGCCAGTAATAAGACCTCGCTCAATGGCACTGGGTTTGACCGGGAACACATAGCGCAGACCGCTGACGATAAAGCTGAGTAGGGCTTTACTGTTAGCAGTGGGCAGCTGGCTTCGGCGATCTAATTTAGCAAGACCAGCTTCAATGCTTCGATTTAGCGAGGCGCTAACTTCTGTTTTGCTGATGCCTGTACTGACGGCTAAGGCGCGCACGCTGAAGTCCTCGGCTTGTACCGACTTGCTTTGGTGTAGGCTGATTAGCTTTAGCAGAATCAGGATGTCTTGGCTTTTCATCATGGGCTTGAGTGCTATATTAGTGTCATCATATCGTCCCTTGTCCTAGGACTAAGGACAGCTTAGGTGGGCAGCAGGTTTTTGGCAAGTGCTTGCTGTTGGGCCAATGGATACAAATTAGTATTTGATAATCTAATCATAAGTTCTCTAGAGTGTTTCCTGTCCCAAAACAGGAAACAAAAACTGTGATTGTAAAGCTGCCAAGCTTTTCAATTGTTATGGATTAATGCTTCAAAAAACGGTTCGGTGTTCCGCGTCACTGGTCTTTGCAAAAGAGTAGTGACGCGGCATCAATATCATGCCGGCAAAGGGCTAGAGCCATCTTTCCTGACGTGCCGAAAGCATTATTCGTGACTTTTTGCATGATTTTTGAATAATAACAACCATAAGCAAAGCAGCCGCTTGAGCGCGCTGATGCAATGAATTACAGGTGTGGCTACTGCACCCTCAGTAGCACCCCGGCCTCTCGAGGCTAGTACCTGACTCAACTGTTTACAAACCGACGAGTCAACCGCAAGTTGTTGCCAGAAAGATTAAGGCGGCAACACCTACTCACTTAAAAAAGGAGAATTATCGGTATACAGAGTACGTTTTTTCTGAAGCGTTGAGCCACTGTTCGCAGTAACAAAAATCGTTACCGCAGCAGGCTAACCGCAATCAGGTTTCAGGGAGTGGTGTCCCTTGGCTTTTAGGAAAAAGGCGCAAGTCTTGGTCCCTTTGCAGCTCATTACTGCAATGCAGCCATTAACACTAACCAATGAGCCAAACACCGAATGCGAGTCGTCTGTTTTAAACCGTTATTCAATTTCGACAACGGTTGCTTGTCCGTTCAGAACAGTCGTGACTTTGACATCAACTGTTCTGAACGGACAGAAACAGAGCGAATCGCTGACAAAGATACCTGACCTCAGCCTAAGGCAGTAGCGATAGAATAATGATGAACGGTTAACTTTCTGGGGAGAAGGAAGGTTAAACCCTCGTTATATTATTCGGCTTCGCCACAATCATGTTTCAGCGGTGATTGATGGGACGCCTTGACTATGCGAGATCTAAACTACCAGCTCAAACAGCTTTGCCAACATAACCGCGACGGCAGTTATGCGACCCAGTCCAATCGGCATGATGCCTTACAGAAGATGGCGATTGATTTACACGACCTCGGCTATCGTGGCCTGCAATCCCGTTCACTCAAACAAAAGCACGTTGATGCATTGATCAATAAGTACAAGGGCGAGCAACTGGCCATAGGCACCTTGAAAAACCGTTTAGCAGTGCTGCGTTGGTGGGCCAAAAAAATAGGTCGCCCTCAGATTGTGGCCAAAGACAATGCACATTATAACATCGGCTCACGCCAGCTCGTCGCCAAAGAATCCAAGTCTCAAATCCTAGATCAACAAAAACTAGCGAGTATCACCAGTCCTTACATCAAAATGAGTTTGGAGTTACAAGCCGCCTTTGGTTTAAGAAGAGAAGAGGCCATCAAATTTATGCCGGAGTATGCCGATCAACAGGATCACATCCGGTTGAAATCGACATGGTGCAAAGGTGGAAAAGAGCGAGTTATTCCGATTCGTACTAGCGCCCAAATAGATCTGCTCAATCGAGCTCAGCGACTGGCAGGTAGAGCCTCACTGATTCCACCCCATCTAAGTTACGTGCAACAAATGCGCTGTTATGAAAAGCAAACCGTCAAAGCGGGATTGTCAAAAATGCATGGCCTGCGTCACGCTTATGCACAGGCTCGCTATCAAGAATTAACCGGTTGGCAAGCCCCTGCTTGTGGCGGGCCAAAGAGCAAACAGCTCACAGCAGAACAAAAGCAAAGTGACCTCAACGCCCGTTTAATAATCTCTAGAGAATTGGGGCATGAGCGTGAACAAATTACAGCCAGTTATTTGGGGCGGTAAGTGTTTATGTTGAGTAGTAAGCTACTAGCTTGCAGTGAATAGAGCGTATTTATAAATATTGGCCGTGGCGTCGTGGTAGGGCAGTAGGTTGGGTTGTATAGTTTCTTCGGGGTCTGGAGTATTTATCTTTGGGTGTCTCCTTCTTTTTGAATAGCATATAAAAACTATGCTATTTAAAAAGAAGGAAATGTATATGGACTGTAAAATCTTGAGGTTAAAAGGTGTTCAGGGTATGACAGGGTTGTCACGGTCAACAATTTATGCAGAAATTGCCAAAGGTAATTTTCCAAGACAAATCAAATTAACGGGTGCTCGCTCAGTAGGCTGGCATGAAAGCGCGATTATTCAATGGATTGAATCTAGGCAGCAGGTATGAAGAGGGGGGGGGGGGGGGCACCACGCTACAAATTCCCATCAGCTCGATTTAACTGTTGTCTCTTGTTGCGCCCAAAGTGACCAGTTTTAACTTTAATATGGTCACTCAAGAGCCGTCGAAAGGTGCCAACAACGGACGGTCACATCATCTCTAATCAGGGTGGTCCTAGCTACAGAAAGCTCGTTTCTTGTATCGCTTTGACTGTTATACTTTTAGTTGCCGAGCAGCTTAATTTGTGCAATTTCGTTAACAAATTCTATTAGGTTATTGGTTTCGTAGTATTTTTGTGGCGAAAAACAACCAGCAAAAGCTTATTAAAAATATGGCCAATACCTGTGACAAACCAACTGCAATGCTAGCTTGATCAGTTATTATTCCTATGTCGGGTGGTACTGATAGGACGATGCCACCAAAAATTGATAGCCAGAACAGAGTAGAGAAATTAAAGCGAAACTTGAGGGAATTGTGTTCCTCGTATTCTCTATCTCTATGCTGCAAGTAAAGCTATATATCCTGCGTTTAGATACCCTCAATGAAATACAGTCACCATCCATTTTAGCCTCAGCGAACCGTTGGAATTTTTTGAGACTATTAAAAAAGCTCGCTAGTCAGCCACTGTTTCGTTGTAAGCTTACTCAGGGAACCATTAATTGGTATCAGTTTCTCTGTTTTATATAGCGCTTTCAATACAACCTCTTTGTGCATATCCCTCTCTCTTGATGTCGATAGTTAATGAACTACCTGAACAGTCGCTGAGGTGCCACTTTTAGACACTCAGTTATACCTGGCAGTATCACAATCGATAAGATGCGAGCCAAATATCTGCGGCTTTAAGAGCAAACGAAAACAGCCCCCGAAGGAACTGCCACCCTACCAATCTGAAGTACGGCAACGCCTCATTGCAGCTGAGGCGGCCGCCAACTTTCATTATATTGCCTTATATATAAATAATGTTGCCGTATATGAAAACTGTTGTACCTCCATCTGTTTAAAATATCCTCTGAAATGTGCATCGAGTTGATTCCGCGAAAAGCTTCTGAAAGAGCGCAATCAATAAACGGAAGTGAAGTCACAATGAATAAAATACTGAGTGTGCTGGTACTGTTACCCGCAGTTTTATTTGTAGTCACCGGCCTGCGCTGGCTGATAGATCCTGCCGGAATCGCACCCGAATTCGGGCTGGTACTGGGCGAGGGCTTAGGGCTCAGTTCGCAGGTGGGCGATATGTCGGGCTTTTTCCTCACTCTGGGCATTTGTATGTTGGCGGCCCTGGTGAGTGGGCGCCGCGTCTGGTACTACCCGCCAGCGCTGTTGCTGTTGTTGACTGCAGTCGGTCGCGTGATCGCCTGGCTGTTACATGATGCGGCGTTGGCATCGCAGATCGGGGTGGAGGTTGTGGTCGCGGTGATCCTGCTTGTCGCCTCCCGTCGCCTCGCGCAGGAAGCCTGAACCGTGACGGCTGGCCGATTTTTCCGCAATACAACTATCGCGCTGGCGCTGCTTGCGCCAACCGGGTTGCTGGCGGAGGATTCAACATTCCTTATAGAAGACCCCAATCCAACAGCGATTGAGCGACCCAATATCGTACTGGTACTGGCCGATGACCTTGGCTTTACCGATCTCGCGTCCTATGGCAGTGAAATTAGCACGCCCAGTATCGATGCGCTGGCACAGCAGGGCGTGAGCTTTACCAACTACCACACGGCGGCCAACTGTGCGCCAGCCCGGGCCATGCTGCTCACCGGCGTTGACGCGCACCTTGCTGGTGTGCCCAATATTCCAGAGATGCTCGCACCTGAACAGCAGCGCCACGCGCACTACCAGGGCGTACTCGGTAGTAATGTAGTGACCGTGGCCACCCTGTTGGAGGGAGCCGGCTATCACACCTACATGGCGGGCAAGTGGCACTTGGGCGCAGGCCCCGGCAAGCTCCCTAGCCAGCGCGGTTTTGAACGCACGGTAGCCCTCGCGGATTCCGGCGCCGATAACTGGGAGCAGCGGCCCTACATCCCTTTGTATGACAAGGCCAACTGGTACGCCGACGGCGAGGAATACCAGCTCCCTGAAGATTTCTACTCTTCGCGCTTCCTGGTGGATAAGACTATCGAGTTTATCGACAGCAATATCGAGGACGGCCAGCCCTTCTTTGCTTACCTGCCGTTCCAGGCCGTGCACATTCCGGTGCAGGCCCCGCAGGAATTCATCGACCGCTACATGGGGGTTTACGACGGTGGCTGGGATGAACTGCGGGAGCAGCGCAGGGCACGGGCTATGGAACTGGGTATCATCCCTGCCGATAGTGACATAGGGCGCATGTCGACTACCGCCGACTGGAGCGCACTGGATGCCGACCAGCGCCGCTACCAGGCCAAACGCATGGCGGTTTATGCTGCTATGGTCGAAGCTATGGACTACCACCTTGGGCGACTGGTGGATTACCTAAAGGCGCGGGGTGAGTACGACAGCACCATTATCATCTTTACTTCCGACAATGGCGCCGAGGCCAGTGGGCCGCAGGATCACGACTCCTTTGCGGGGCGGCTTGGACCGGCGGCGCTGGGTTACCACACCGACTACGAGCGCCTGGGCCTCAAGGGCAGCTACAACACTATCAGCCCCAGCTTCGCCAGTGCCGCTGTCAGTCCCCTGGCTTACTACAAGTTTTATGCCGGGGAGGGCGGTATGCGTGTGCCACTGATCGTAGCGGGGGCGAGCCTACCGGTGCAGGGTGAATTGAGCCATGCCTTTTCTTTTGTCACTGATATTACGCCCACCGTGCTCTCTTTCGCTGGTGTGGTGCCTCCCGATACGCGCTATGGCGGCAGATCGGTGGAGCCGATGAGTGGTCGCGATCTCGGGCCGCTGCTGCGACAGGAGGCACAACGTGTCTACGGCCCTGAGGATTCGGTGGGCTATGAATTGGCAGGACATGCAGTGCTGTTCCAGGGAGACTACAAAATTGTATTTCACCGCACCCCTCTGAGCGACGGCCAGTGGCACCTTTACAACATCATGCGCGACCCCGGGGAAACCGAAGACCTCTCCTCTACAGAACCTGCCCGCCTGCAGCGCATGTTGTCGGCCTATGAACGCTATACCCACGACAACAAGGTGCTGCCGGTGCCCCCGGGCTTCGATAATTTCAAGCAGTTGCTTATCAACACGCTTTATAGCCGCCTACGGACACCGGTATTGGTGACGCTGCTGACAATACTCATTTTGCTGCCATTCCTGGTGGCCTATCGCAGGAAACGAAAAGAGGTGTGACATGTCCGGTACACAAACCCTGTACGCGATACCCACTCCCTTTACTCCGGGCGGGCGCAGCTACCTGATCAAAATCCTTAACACTGCCTCGGTCAATGCACTACGGCCCGGCATGATGAAGGGCATCTACTCCATTTCCAAGGCGGCGGTGGTGAATACGACCAAAGCCCTTGCCAAGGAGTGCAGCACACTCGGTATTTGCGTTAATGCGCTGGTGCCTGGCCTAAAACACCATATTTGCTGGCGCGTTGTTTGGGCAGGAAGAGATATACAAACACGTAACGGAATCGATACCGATGGGGCGCCTTGCCACTGCAAATTTTGTTGGCCTGGCGGGCAGTGTTGGGGCTGCTTGCAAGCCCTGAGGCCGGATAATGAACAAATGTAAATAATGGTTCACAATAACGAAAGTGCGTGGTAGGATCGTAAATGTAAATCATAGTTCATGTGTGAAGTTATTGTCTGTCCTTGGCACGCTACCTGGTCTTAGAGCGAAATAGTCGGGTATATGAATAGTTGAAAAGTGCTCTATATAAAAAAACGTATTAGGGAGAATATCTATGCAATTGAAGTCCTCAGTAATCAAGCAGTTTGTAATCACCGGTTTTGCTCTGTCGAGTCTGTCCAGCACCATGGCCATGGCGCAGTTAGAAGAGGTAATCGTAACCGCCCAGAAGCGTACAGAGAGCATCCAGGATGTGCCGATCTCCATCACGGCGTTCTCTGGCGAAGAGCTTGCTCGCCGCGGCATAGCAGACGCTCAGACCCTTGCGCAATCCGTGATAAACTTTGACCTGCCATCGTCGAACGCCACCCGCAATTCCACCATCAGAATTCGTGGTATAGGCAGTAGCGGCACCAATCCCGGAATAGAATCCAGCGTCGGCACTTTTGTCGACGGGGTCTATATGCCGACCAGCGCGATGGCCCTGGGTGAACTATCGGACATCGCATCCTATGAAGTTCTGCGTGGTCCTCAGGGAACCCTGTACGGGCGTAACACCCCTGTCGGCGCGCTGAACATCACGACACTCAAGCCTTCCCAAGACCCGGAGGCTAAGATCACAGTGGGTTACGGTGATTATGAAGAGATGTGGGTGAATGGTTATGTGGGAGGTGGGCTTTCTGATGATTCTGCCGGTCGCTTGTCGTTCTGGTATCGCGACCGGGAGGGTTACGAAGACAATCTGTTTACTGGGGATGATGTGAATGACCACAGCACGTGGGGGCTGCGCGGTAAGCTGCTGTTTGAGCCCACGGAAAATCTGGAAATCAATCTTATCGGTTCTTACAGCGAGGTTGAGAAAAAATGCTGCATGGGCGAACAGCTGGATGTTTTTGGTGAGGATGGTATTGCCACCCCCGGCTTTCTCGCAGCCCAGGAGGCCGCGGGGTTCCCGTTCGTCAACTTCGACGATGATGACCGGAAAGTCGATGGCGACGACGAGGGCGATGATCAAACGGATTCTCTGGCGTTTTCCGTGCAGGTCGATTGGGATTTGGGCAATGATTTTCTGTTCACGTCGATCACCGCTTACCAGGACTGGGAAAATGACGCAAGAGTGTCCACCGATTCACTGAAAAATGAAGTGCTCAGTACTTTGGACCAGATACAGAAAAACGAGGTCACGAGCCAGGAGTTTCGCCTTTCCTCACCTGCAGACGGAGCCATTGAGTATCTGGCGGGCGTCTACCTCTACGCACAGGACACCACCTTTGACTCTTTCGCGGACATCGGTACTGGTGCTAACCGGGTTTTCCCGCTGCCACCGCCTTTGGTGCCGCTGTGTGGCACGGGCGCAACCTGCATGGCCAAGCCCGGGGATAGCGTAACAAGCCTGTTTGACCAGGAAACCCGCAGCGCAGCAGCCTATGGAAACCTGACCTGGCATATCAGCGAGCAGTGGGACGTGACCGGCGGTTTGCGCTGGGGCCGGGATGAGAAGGACGCATTCATGAGCCATACCAATACGCCCGGCAATGGCTTTGTCATCGACAACCTCATTTTTCCAGCCAACGAAGTGGGTGATCGGGACCTGGCGGACGACTACACCACATGGTCGCTTAACACCCGCTATCGGCTGGGTGAGGATGCGATGTTGTTTGCAACCGTTTCTACCGGCTACAAATCGGGAGGGTTCAATTCCCGCCGCCTGCCTGTAGGCGCTGAAGTTGAGTTCGAGAACGAGGATTCGATCACTTACGAGGCCGGTTTGAAATCCACCTGGCTCGAGCAGACGCTAAGGTTAAACGCCACGGTCTTCCACACGGTATTGGAAAACTTCCAGGAGTCAGTTCTAAATTCCACCGGCACCGGGTTTATTGTCGGCAATGCCGGCGAGCAGACAGTGAGCGGCTTTGAGTCGGATCTTACCTGGGCGCCTATCGAGCCGCTGACAATATCGGGCTCGCTGGCGTATCTTGATGCGGAGTACACGGATTTTGAAGGTGCGTCCTGCGGCCTTGGCGAGACACCGGATTTTGCGGATGGCAGTTGTGATCGAACCGGCGAGACACCATCCTACTCGCCCGAATGGCAGTGGACCCTCGGCGCAGAGTGGACACAGCCGATAAGCAACAGCGATCTGGAATGGCGTCTGCGCGCGGATTACAACTGGCGGGATGACCAGAACCTGGTACGGGTGAGTCAGGATGACTTCGGAGATCAGGATGCCTATGGCCTGCTCAATCTTCGCGCAGTTCTTGCGGCCTCTTCGGGCGGCTGGGCAGTTGAAGCCTTTGTCAACAATGTCACGGATGAGACGTACTATATTGCTGCAGCGTTGCAGCCCGTTGGCGCACTGGTGTCTGCTGGTGGTTTTGCTGGAGCACAAGGCGGGTTCGGTTGGTACGGTGCCCCGCGCACCTGGGGTGTGCAGATTACCTGGTTTCCGGGCAGCTAAATTCAGGTCTCTTCTGTTAGTGAGAGTTTGGCGCCCTGTTAGAAGGGCGCCTTTTTTCATTCTGGGTGTCGCAAACTCATTCGAAATCAGTATTTCCCTCGCTGGCTCAGAAATACAGGTCGAGGGGTTATGTTCCGGCGTGTGTCTAAAGTAAACTCTGGTTCGTTATCTTATCTTCATCCGATAAGCCAAGTGTGACACGACCAGGAATACTCAATGAGCAGTAAAGCAAAAAAGTCGAAAAGCGAGGCCATTCTACCCGCCATACAACAACGCAGTAAGGACAAGAGAGATCGCCTGTTGCAGGCCGGCGGCAAATCCTTTGCGACGTTAGGTTACGAAAAAACCCGTGTCATCGATCTGGCTGATGCCGTCGGTATTTCCGTCGGTGTGTTTTACCAGCGCTTCAAAGGTAAACGCGAATTCTTTGATGCGCTTGAAGATGACATTATTCAGCGCGGGCGGGAACAATGGCGCATTTTTTTCCTGGAGACAGACGGACAAGGTTCAGCCCAGAGTTTTTTTGAGCAATTTGTTAAAAGGCTGGCGCAAACCATTAGTGACGATATTGGCTTTTACCGCGGCATGATTACCCTGGGGCATCACGACAAAAGCGTATCTGGGAAAATTGCTGAAATAGATATCTATATCAGAGAACTCTTGATGGACTCTTTGATAGAAAGACGTTTTCTCGCGGAAGGGCTTGTCAGCGAAGAGCGACTTTTTATGGCCTATTCCATGGCAGCCAAAACTCTTTTGGTGATGCTGCTCAATGAGGTAGGTCCTCTCGGCGGATTGGATCCAGCAACGCACCGAGAGTTGGCGCGTATGTTTGTTTCCTACCTCGGTATAAAAGAGCCTGATTAAGCCCCGCTTTTCATTCTCTCCCCTCCCAAAATAGTCGTTCCAACCGGCCATTCGGACTGTTCAAGGCCTTCGATTCAGTTCGGGTGCCGCTCAGGTCTGAATTAGCTCTTTATTAAAAGTGAATCATCATTTATATTATGCATATTGAACTGTACTATAAAAAGGTGATTTGCGATGTACCAAGTGTTGAAGGAGGTGATTGCCTCGATGACGGCATCCGGGGAGATGTTTGAGACCGTCAACGTTACAGTGCGGGGCCAACAGCTCAAGGCCTGGGCCAACGCACCGGCCTCACTGCGTGATGTCTGGCTAAGCAGTGCAACTTACGCAGACAGGGACTACCTGATCTACCAGGATGAACGCTTGACCTACACCCAGGCGCACGATCAGGTAGCCCGCATTGCCAACTGGTTGGTGTCTCATGGCGTCAAGCAGCATGATCGCGTGGCGATTGCCATGCGTAACTATCCTGAATGGATGCTCGCCTATTGGGCCATCGTGAGTATCGGCGCGGTTCCCATTGGCGTCAATGCCTGGTGGGTGCCAGAGGAGCTGAAGTATGGCCTGAAAGACTCCGATCCCAAATTGTTGATTTGCGATGCCGAACGCCTTGCCCGGTTTGACGAAATTCGATCAGATTTTCCCGAGCTTCCTGTGGTTGGAGTGCGTATCGAAGACCAGCCCGATTGGGTGCACCCCTGGGACGAGCTTCTGCGTGCTGAACCGGCCATGCCCCAGGCTGAAATTGATCCCGATGACGACGCGTGCATTTTTTACACCTCGGGCACAACCGGTTTTCCCAAGGGTGCACAGCTGACTCATCGCGGCTGTACCAATAATATTTTTAGCTATATGTTCATGACGTTGGCCCAGGCGACCGCTGAGGCCAGCGTCAAGGGACTTGAGCCGCCGACCCTCGAGGCGGCAGATGCACAACCCCCCTCCGCGATTATTGCAACCCCGCTGTTTCATGTTACCGCCAACAACGCAACCGCCCAGACGGTGACCGTTGCCGGTGGCAAGCTGGTGCATATGTACAAATGGGATGCCGGGGAAGCACTGCGTATTATCGAGCAAGAAAAAATCACCAATTTCTCCGGTGTGCCGGTAATGGCGCGGGAAATTGTTAGCCACCCGGATTTCGCGCGGTATGACACCACATCCCTGTCAACGATCGGTGGCGGTGGCGCTGCGGTACAACCCGATTTGATCGACAAGATCAGCAACACAAACCGGATTGCCCCGGCACAGGGCTACGGCCTCACGGAAAACTGCGGCATGGCCAGCCTGGCTACGGGTATATTTCTTGAGCAAAAACCCAATAGCGCCGGCATGGTGATACCCATCTATGACGTAAAGTGCATCGATGATCAGGGTAAAGCACTGCCGTCCGGTGAGCCCGGAGAGATCTGTCTCAAAGGTTCACAGATTATAAAGGGCTATTTAAACCGGCCGGAAGCGACGGCAGAAGCCATTATCGATGGCTGGTTTCATACCGGTGATATCGGTTTTGTCGACGAGGATAACTGTATCTACCTGGTAGATCGGGTCAAAGACATGGTGCTGCGCGGGGGCGAGAATGTTTACTGCTCTGAGGTAGAGGTGGCCTTGTTCAAGCATGAGGATGTCGCTGAATGTAGCGTTTTCGGAGTGCCCGATGAACGGCTCGGCGAGGAAGTAGGCGTTGCGATTTACCCCAGACCGGGCAGCCAATTATCCGCTGATGCGCTGCGTGCATTTTGTGCCACCAAACTGGCAGGATTCAAAGTGCCTCGCTATTTCTGGATTATGGACAAGCCACTGCCACGCAATGCTTCCGGCAAGTTCGTCAAACGGGAACTTCAGCAAACCCTTGATATTTCCACCGCATCATAGAGGAAGAAAAATGAAAAATGCCTATCATGAGCCAGTCAACGATTCCGGTCAGATAACGCCTGCTGCGTTAGGAAACTCCCGCAGATTATCGATTGTTAGCGTCCTTTTTTGTGCCCTTGCCATTGTCGGCTGTGCCCAGCAAGAGACGGACACTCCATCTCCCTCCGGTAGTGAAAGTGGGAAAAGTAGTGAAGCGGCAAAATCGTCTCCTGCAGAAACTGGACCGAATGTCCCGGTTGTTTGGGAGCAAGGGCCAGCGGCTGCAAGCGAACCTGCCGATCAGCGACCACCTAATATAATTTTTATTCTCGCTGATGACTTGGGCATAAACGATATTTCCACGTTTGGCGGTGGTGTGGCGGGCGGTGCTGTACCCACACCCAACATTGATCAGCTGGCTGCTGATGGCGCGACGTTCACGCAGTCCTATGCAGGTCATGGCACCTGCGCGCCGTCGCGGGCCATGCTGATGACAGGACGCTATTCGACACGTACCGGTTTCGAATACACCCCGACCCGCCCAGGGTTCAGCAAAATGGTGGCCGGTTTCGGTAAGGCCCTGGACAACAATTTGCCGGAGTACTTGTACAGCCCGGAGCGGGCAGCCACCAAGCCGCCCTACGATGAGCAGGGTCTTCCTGTCAGTGAAGTGACCATTGCTAATGTGCTCCGCCAGCGAGGCTACCACACGGCGCATATAGGCAAGTGGCACCTGGGTACAACAGATAAGTTTCACCCGATAGCCAGGGGTTTTGATGAAAGCTTGCTGATGACCGACCTATTGCACCTGCCGGAGAATGATCCCAGGGTAGTCAATGCTCGGCTAGCATTTGACCCGATAGACAAAACGCTGTGGAAGCTTGCGAAGTACGGCGCCTCCTTCAACAATGGGGCAACGTTTACGCCGGAAGATTATCTGGCCGATTACTATACCGAGGAAAGTCTCAAAGTCATCGAGGCCAACAAGAACAGGCCTTTCTTTTTATATCTCGGCCACTGGGGCGTGCACACGCCATTGCAAGCCACACGCGAAGACTATGAAGCGGTGGGTGATATCAAACCGCATCGGCTTCGGGTCTACGCGGCTATGATTCGTTCTATTGACCGCTCCGTAGGGCGCATTATGGACAAGCTGGAGGCCGAAGGGCTGGCCGACAACACTATGGTTGTGTTCTCTTCTGACAATGGCGGTGCCGGTTATCTGGGCTTGCCCGAGGTGAACTCCCCTTACCGCGGTTGGAAAATTACCCTGCACGAAGGGGGCATTCGTGCACCCTTGTTTATCAAGTGGCCAAAAAGAATTCAGGCGGGCACATCGATTGATACACCGGTTGCCCACATAGATGTGATGCCGACACTGGCAGCTACTGCCGGGGCAGCATTACCCAAGGATGTGGTGATCGACGGGAAAAACCTGCTACCCCTGACAACAGGCACAGGCGACATTTCACGGGAAAACGATGCGCTGTTCTGGCAGAGTGGTTATCTCCAGGTGGTGAGGGCCGGTGGCTGGAAACTGATTACAGAAGGCAAACGCAATAAAAAATGGCTCTATCACCTGGCAGAAGACCCGACGGAGCAGCACAATCTTGCCGAAACGCATCCCGAAAAGCTGGTCGAACTCCAGGCCTTACTGGCGGCTCACCAGGCCGACTCCCGCGGCCCCCTTTATCCCTCTGTCAGTGACTCGCCGGTGATGATTGACAAAACCATGGCCGACCGGTTTGAAGCCGGCGATGAGTATATTTACTGGCCCAATTGATTGACTGCGCCGCTAACAATTATAAAGAGATGAGAAAATGACTGCCCAGATCACTGCCGCCGCCGGGACTGTAAACAGCCCCTATAACAGCAAAAGCTACCGCTACTATGCCTTGGGTTTGTTGACACTGACCTACGCTTTAAATTTCGTTGATCGGCAGATTCTGGCTATATTGCAGGAGCCAATCAAAGCCGAACTGGGTCTCTCCGATACCCAGCTGGGGCTGCTGACGGGCTTTGCTTTTGCGGTATTTTATGTGGTTTGCGGCATACCTATTGCTCGCTGGGCTGATCGCGGTGTGCGTCGCTCTATCATCGCCCTCGCGATTACGGTGTGGAGTGTGATGACCGGATTGTGTGGGCTGGCGCAGAACTATGTTCAGTTGCTGTTGGCACGTATCGGGGTGGGTGTCGGGGAGGCGGGAGGAAGTCCACCGGCACATTCAATGATCTCGGATATATTCCCACCGGCTGAGCGGGCCACGGCATTGAGCACCTACTCGGTGGGTATCAATATCGGCGTTATGGTCGGTTTTTTAATGGGTGGATGGCTCAACGAGTTTTTTGGCTGGCGTGTGGCTTTTCTGGCCGTTTGTGTGCCCGGTTTGGTGATGGCCCTGGTGTTGCGATTGACACTCGCCGAGCCTGAACGAGGTTATTCGGAAGGTGTTGCTACCAACGAGTCGGAAGTGTCAGCGCCGTCATTCACAGAAGTCGTAGTTAAGCTCTGGTCTCTGCGCACATTTCGCCATTTGGCCTTTGCCAGCGCGCTGGTGGCTACCGCCGCTTACGCCCAGGTCAACTGGATGCCTTCCTATCTCATTCGAACCCATGGTATGGGTACCGGTGAAATAGGCACGTGGCTGGCGGTGCTGGCGGGCGTGTTTGGTGGTGTTGGCACGTTCCTCGGTGGTTATCTGTCCGACCGTTTCGGTGCACGGGACCTGCGCTGGTATGCCTGGATACCTGCCATTGCCTTCACAGTTTGCATCCCTCTGGTCGCGGCCACCTTCCTGGCGGGCAGTGGCACTGTGGCACTGATGTTCCATGCTCTGCCGGCCGCTATTAGTTCCATATTTATCGGCCCGGTGGTCGCAATCATCCACGGCATGGTGCCCAATCAAATGCGCGCCCTGGCCTCGGCCATCTACTTTTTGGTTCTCAATCTTATTGGTATGGGCCTCGGTCCGCTCGTGACGGGTGTGCTGAGTGACGCATTAACGCCTGCCTATGGCGCAGATTCTCTGCGCTACGCACTGCTGTTTCTTGCGCCGATAATGCTCACCTGGGGAGCGGTACATTTTTTCTGGGGCAGTATCTATATACGTGAAGAGTCATCGGGTAACGCAAGATAGTGTGACGTCGTGTAAACCTGGTCCAGAAAGCGATCAGATTTTTAATTCAGCACAATGGTGAATTTGATGGAAGTGAAAAACGCAGTTAGCCCCAACAATGAACAGATAGCAGGTTTTAGCGAGCCCGACGATGGCAAGCCTATTTACATGGTCAACTTATTAAAGTTCAAGGATAAAGCCGAATACAGAGACGGGCGCGAAACGGATTTAACCGGGGAAGAAGCTTATGCTTTGTATTCCACCGAAGTGAGAGAATTGTTGCAAGAATTCGGCGGTGGCGGAACATTTTCAGGAGAAGTACGCCGTCTTATGCTAGGAGAGGTTGAGGAACTCTGGGATAAAGTGGCTATTGCAATGTATCCCAGTCGGACGGCCATGTCGCAAATGATGCAGTCCGAAAAAATGAAAGAAATTAGTGCGCACCGCTATGCTGGTTTGGCGGGTCAACTGAATATTGAGACCATTGCCGGTCCCCTGTTTGATAGCGAAGATTAGTCTTTCAGTATCAATCAAATCCGTGCCGATCTGGAACAAGTATTATGAAACTTCAATTTAGCGTAGAAGAAGAAAGTTTTCGAGCTGATGTTAGACACTTCTTTGACGAAGAGTACCCTGCGGACATAAAGCAAAAAGTGCTTGCCGGACAAAGCGTTAATAAAAACGACTATCAACGGTCCGATGCGTCGCTGGCGAAAAAAGGATGGTCTGCGCCGCTGTGGCCAAAAGAGTGCGGTGGTACAGGCTGGGATTTGACCCGGTATTATATTTTTGATCAGGAGATGGAGCGAGCCGGTGCGCTATTTCCCAATCCGTCGGGCTTGATTTATTTCGGTCCTGTTCTCTATACCTACGGTACAACGGAGCAGCAAGAAAAATGGTTGCCAGGAATTCTGGATGGCAGCACCCAGTGGTCGCAGGGCTATTCCGAGCCCAACTCGGGGTCTGATCTGGCTTCTCTGCGCTGTGCGGCAGACCTTGACGGCGATGAGTATGTGGTTACGGGGGAGAAGATCTGGACCAGTTTAGCGCATCTGGCCGACTGGATTTTCTGCCTGGTGCGAACCGATAGCGCTGGGGCCAAGCAGCAGGGCATCACCTTTCTCTGTATCGATTTGACCAGCCCCGGGGTTTCGGTTCATCCGATCCCTTCCATTGACGGCAAACAGGTTATCAACCGGGTCGTGTTTGACCAGGTGCGAGTACCGATTGAAAACCGTATTGGCGAACAGGGCCAAGGCTGGACTTACGCCAATTTCCTGCTTGGCAATGAGCGGGTCTCATACGCCCATGTTGGAGCCAAAAAGCGTGACTTGAAGACGCTCAAGGAAATCGCAATGCAAACTTCGGGCCTTGACGGTTCCCTGTTTGACGAGCCGCTTTTCGCGAGCAAGTTTGCCCGGGCCGAGATTAATCTGCGCATCTTGGAATACACTACATTGCGTCTTTTGTCTAATAGCAAAGAGAAGGGGCAGTTGGGGCAGGAAGCCGCCATTATTAAAATTCTGGCTACAGAGCTCGCGCAGGAGATCAGCACTTTGTTTCTCGAAACGATGGGGCATGACATCCTGCCACTGTTCCAGGATGGGGTTTCCGAGCTCTGGTTTGATCAAGCAGGGATTTCTAAGGAAGCGCCTGCGTCTACGTCGAAGTACCTTCGTGATCGTTCGCAAACGATCTATGGGGGCACCAATGAAATTCAGCGCAATCTGATTGCCAAACGTATTCTGGGAATGTGATGTATGGATCTTACTTTTACTTTTGAACAACAGCAGTTGCGTAACAGTGTCCAAAAAATGTTGCAAGGCTGCGCTTCGCGCTCCCAGGGCGGTGTGTCGGGGCACGAAGTGCACACTGAATTGGTTGATATGGGTATTCTACAGCTGGCTCTGCTTGAAGAAAATTCGGGTGTTGAGGATGGCATGGCATCGATTATTGCCGTGATGGAAGAATTAGGGCGCTACCGGGTGGCAGAACCCTTTCTATCGACATTTCTTGCGGCCAGATTGCTGGCACCGGCCATTGCGAGAGGAACGGGGGAAATAGATCATTGCCTGGACATCCCTGGCTCGGTAGCCATCTATGAGCCCGGAGCGAGATATACTTTTGACGCCCCCTTGGTCAAGGCGCAGGAACGAGAAACGGGTTATCTGCTTAACGGCACCAAAGTAGCGGTATCTACTGGCGGTAATCCAGACAGGTTTATTGTCTCGGCTCGTGTTTCTGGATCGGTGCAAGAAGAAACCGGGCTGTTTGTAGTCAACGCCGAGCAGACCGGGGTAGAAATAATCAATTATCCGACGATCGATGGTGGTCAGGCCGGTAGTCTGGTGTTCGATAAAGTCGAGCTGAAGACAGGCGCACTGCTTTGTCGGGGAGACCTGGCGGAAAGCCTTATTGCAGATCATGTGCAAGTGGCTTCACTGCTTCTCCCTGCGGAAGCACTAGGGCTGATGGAGCGTCTGTTGGAGCTCACCGTAGAGTACTGTAATCAACGTCGTCAATTTGATAAGCCGATCGGTAAATTCCAGGTTATCCAGCATCGGCTGGCGGATTTGTATATTCACTGCGAGAGCATTCGTTCACTCCTCTATGCGGCCCTCGCAAATTATTCTGAGTCATCTGAAGACACCAAGGCGTCAATTGCGGCGTTGAAGTTCAAGGTCGGCGAGTTGGGTCGACTGGCAGGCGAGGTGTCCGTACAACTGCACGGTGCGATTGGGTTTACCGAAGAGTATTCGGCAGGCAGATACTACAAGCGGCTAATGGTGATTGATGCCTTATATGGCAATACTGACTATCAACTACAAAATTATTTGAGTGCTGGTTAGCAGCTGCGAATATTACCGGTTGGCCCTGAGATGCCTCTGGCTTGTTAGAGCGCATCAATAGAGTCCTCGGTGGTTTTATTACTTCTTTTCTCGAGTATATTGCCTCATATATAAACAATATTGCCGTATATGAAAACTATTGTGTCTCCATCTGTTTAAAATCGCCCCTGAATTGTACATCGGGTGGATTCCGCGAACAGCTAAACCAGAGTGCACTGACCAACGCGGGAATAAAATAGAGATGGATGTCCTGCGCGATGGCTGGCCATGGCCGGGGGCATATGTGTCGGCCAAATAATGGCATGCTCATGGCACTTTGTTTGAAGAAACTAACAAGCTGGAAAGACAAATTTAGGAGTTGGTGCATATGTTGAAGAAGATGTTGATCGGTGCCGGTGCGGTTCTGTCCCTGGTGGTGCTGTTGGTCCTGGCCCTGCCCACTATCGTCCACAGCCTGGGCGTACATCCCGTTTACGAAGATGCCCGAGACTACAGCTTGCCTGGCAAGCGGGCGCTGTTGATTACTACCAGTCACGGTGTGCTGAATGCGCCGGGGGAAACCGGCGGCGATCCCACCGGTGTCATGGCCTCGGAATTCACCATCGCCTACTACCAGTTCCTGGATGCAGGGATGGAAGTGGAGATTTCCAGTATCAAGGGCGGGGAGATACCCATAGACCCCCAGACCTTGAACCGGGTTATCAGGTCACCCGAAGACGAGCGCTACCTGCAGGATTCCGTGGCTCAGGCCAAGGCGAAAAATTCCCTGAAAATCGATGACCTGGACTTTACCCGCTACGACGTGGTGTGGATTGCCGGTGGCTGGGGTGCCGCTTACGATCTCGGGTATTCCGATGTCTTGGGGCAGAAGGTCAGCGAGGCCTACTACTCAGAGAAAGAAACCGTGTTTGGCTCTGTTTGCCACGGTGCGCTGGGCTTGATTCGGGCGCGGGATCGCGATGGGAAGCTGCTGATCGCCGGGCGTAAGGTTACCGGTGTCAGCGACAAGCAGATAAAAGAATTGGGCATAGAGGTAACCCCCTTGCACCCGGAAACCGAGTTACGCAAGGCCGGCGGTATCTATTCCTCGCAGGAGAGATTTATGGATTTCTTCGCTACCAGCACGGTGGTAGATGACGAAAAGCGTTTTGTCACCGGGCAGAACCAGAACTCCAGCCATGAGACCGCCCAGAACATCATGGCCATTCTGGACCAGCGAGTTAATTAGAAAGAAACTGGTTTTAGTTTGATGTTCGAAAAATCAAAGAGGTAAGTACTGTGAAAAGAATCTCTGTCCCTATACTTCTGGCAGTTGTCATGGTTGCTGGCATCGCATGGTTTAACCGCATTGATATTCTGCTCACAATTTTCAAATTCCAAAGTGAAAAACAGTTTGCTCATGTGGCTCCAAATCGCGAAGTGCCTTGGCAGCAAGGGCCACAAATGGCGTCGCTTGCAGCGAGTGAGCGCCCCCCGAATATTGTTCTGATTGTCGCGGACGACCTGGGCATTAATGACATATCTGCCTTTGGCGATGGCTTGGATACAGGTTCGGGCGCTGTTTCAGAGAATGGCCGTTTGAAAACGCCGAATATCGACAGCCTGGCGGCTGAGGGTGCCATGTTTCAGCAATCCTACTCAGGAGCCAGTACTTGTGCACCATCGCGCGGCATGATGATGACCGGACGCTATCCGACCCGCACTGGTTTTGAGTTCACCCCCACGCCTTCTGGTATGGGTAAGATAGTAAGCACCCTTTATAACGCAATGGATAATGGCTTGCCGCCGCTTGTATACGATGCTGCATTAGAAGAAGGCAGCCCCCGGTCTGAACGTAAGGGCTTACCGGCATCAGAGGTGACCATTGCTGAAATGCTGAAAGAGCGTGGTTATTACACAGCACATATCGGCAAGTGGCATCTGGGCAACGAGGTAGGTATGCGGCCTGATACCCAAGGGTTTGATGATAGCCTGCTTATGCGCAGCGTTCTTCATTTGCCGGAAGATGATCCCAACGTTGTTAATGCGAAATTAGCCTTCGACCCTATCGATAGATTTCTCTGGGCCAGTGGGGGCTTCGCCAACTCATTTAATTCAGATCACGCCAATAGCTTTGCTCCCGGCGGCTATTTGTCAGACTACTG
>Ga0206127_1001611_pt1 | contig 24156 bp, 37 predicted proteins | sample Helgoland_Spring_6_FD_148646 | JGI IMG/M metagenome (GOLD analysis project Ga0206127, IMG submission 148646) | Pelagic subsurface seawater microbial communities from Kabeltonne, Helgoland, North Sea - Helgoland_Spring_Bloom_20160419_1 | ecosystem: Environmental > Aquatic > Marine > Epipelagic ...
ATCAGAGAAGTAGAAGCAGGTACTCGTCAGACAGACAAAGACTTACGTGGCGATATGAAACAACTTGATAAAGATCTATCAGAGAAGCTACAACAAGCGTTAGATAACCCACTAGCAAACTAGTATACATATACAAAGTAATTAAACTTTTTAGTTGCTCTGCTCTGCAGGGTATACTATAATATACAAACTAACTAATCATCTAACAAGGAAAAACTAATGATTAAAAATATTATGATTGCAACAGCATTTGTTGCATCCGCAGCATCTGCTGAAACTACTGTTGTAAACACAGGATCTGATTCTGGCGGTTTTAATGCTGTTATGAGTATGGTCGCTGAAGAGCTAGGAACAAATGTTGTTCAAGCAGGTAACCCAGTAATTGCTTCATCTCACTTTAATAAAGGTGATATTGTTACTATGTGGAGTACAGAATGGCCTGGTAACCCCGATATGCCTTCTGTAACACTAGACGAAGACACAATTGTAGCATTGCAAGTATATGAAACTATCTTATGTAGCCGTGAATTTAATTCTTTAGCTGATATGGTTGGAACTAATATTAAAGTAGCTACATGGGGTGAATCACCTGCTGTAACAAAGTTTATTAATAACTTAGCATCAGATTTAAACGCTACTATGACTATTGTACCTTATGACGGTTCAGGTTCTACTACACGTGGATACTTAGGTGGAGATGCAGATACTATCTTTACCATTCAAACGAAACAGTCAAAGGTAGAAGCTGATGGCAACTGCTTTGCATTCAGTGCAAACGGTGATCTTGACTTTGCGTTTATTGATGTTATTCTATCTGTAAATGCTAGTGCTGATACTGTAGCAGAACTACGTAATGCTGTTACTACACTGTCAGGATCAGAAGCATGGGCTACTGCATTTGAAGGTACAGAAACATATGTTGTGAATGCTGACAATGCTACAGCAGTAGCTAATAAGACTAACGCAGCAGTTGCACTTAACAGTAACTAGTCTTCATATATAATACACTCTTGAACTAGAGCATTAATAGACCGATATGTATTCTGCATATCGGTCTTATTTTTTCCAGGTATCTTTAAACCTACTTTAGGAGCATAGTCTTCATTTAAAAAAGTAAAGTCTTGTATAGTTTCACCACCACGCAGATTAGGGCTTGTTGATAGTATGTACTCAGATAGATGAGACATATCCTTAACTTCTTTTATTTTGCCTGCTCTTAATTCTGCATTTACCCACCAAAACTTAGTAGTTATATTAATAATATTATTTTCTAAAATACTGGGTAAGAATTTATTACCATGAACTTCATTTAAAATTTGTACACCTTGACCAATTCTAGGATTACAATCAATAACTTTGATGGGCAGACCCTCTTGATAATAAAAATCTGGCCCTGCAAAAAACATACATCTTAGATTTAATTCACTAGCTATAGTTTGATAATATAATCTTGCTGATAATACAACTGCCTCCGGGACATCTTTTGTATCTAACATCATAAAATTCATAGGTCTGCTTTGAAAAGTATACTCATCAATCGGCGATTCTTCTAAAGGAGCGGTTACCCAGAACAGTTCTGATACATCTCCAAATTCATTAACATAAGCATAAGGAGCATATAGTCTGTCATGATATAAATGTTCTTGAAACATATAATGATTAGTACGATTATTGAACATAGGATCTGTCCATCCTAATTTATTCAATCTAAAAATTATATCACTGTGAGTGCCCTTAAAGAAAGCATCTTTGTTGGCATAGGAACAATAAGCTATATCTGTATCATAATTTTTCTTAGCGCCAGATCCAACAACTGGTTTTACTATGAATGACTTTCCCTTAAATAAATCTAAGTCATCTATATGAGTAGCAACAACACACTTGGGTATGAGAGGTTCTAATCCACTCTCAATACAAAAGTCATCCATTTTTTTCTTATCAGATAGAATCGCTGCAGCTTCCTTAGATAATCCATCTATATTGTATTTTTCTTCAAGTTCTGCTTGAATAGGTAACAGACTTTCAGCCATAGTCCATATCTTATCATATGTTCCTTCAATCTTATCGAAGTTATCAACTACACAAGTTGTTTCTTGTCCCATGCTTTCTAATGCATCAGACAAGCCTTTCCACTTATTACCACCTCTAGGATACCCTAAGATCAAATTTCTTTTTATATTTCTCATGTGTAAATTATCAATACCCTTCTAAAGTTATCCCAGAATAAATCTGTAAGAAAGTAACCATATAATACAGGAAACGTATCCCAGTTACGAATAAAGAATCCTATTGTAGCTGTACCCACTATACATATAAGCAACCACTCTCTTACTGGATATATGTTTAAACTTATTAAAGTAATTGCTAAAATAATCCCTACGCTGAACCAGATCTTATATTTTTTATAGATTGCTGTAACAGCCGCAAGGTGGTTAAACCCTAACCATGATAGTAGTAAGCAGATTATAACCGTTATAGGGATATAATATAATATACTATAAAAACTATTCATCGAGTCTATGTTAAATGTGAACCCCTTTGATGCAACCAAGTAGTATATTAACACTTCACTACTTACAATGGGTATGCCTAAAACTATTAATGGAAGCAGAGAACTTAAAGCGCCACTGTTGTTAGCAGCCTCTGATGCTGCAATTTTGTTTATATCTTGCTTTGCAAAACTTGCACTGAGATAACTACCTAAGATGTTAGTCACTCCAGGAACAAGTCCACACCAAAACCCTATAAAGCTTCCTGTAAGGGTAGATGGAAGAGACTTGAACGAGTATCCAAACTTAGTAATCTTTTGTATAGATTTAAACTCCACATTCTGAAACTTTAATACCTCTGGAAGAATGTACAGGCCTATCATAATAGAACTAAAGGGTATGCCTAAAGTTAGATTATCTATTCCAAAGGTGCCCCAAGTTGTATGGGTTAAATTATCAAAACCTATCTTAGCTAAGACACCGCCTAGTAGAAATAAAATTATAGTTTTCCATATCGCTTGTTTAGAAAATAGCATTAATAATAGAATAGCTACCGCAATAATTACTACTTGAATAGTACTATTGTAGAACTTAAAAATACTATAGATGTTAGGTAAGAAAGCTATAAACAATCCTACAGCAAATAAAGAACCTATAGAGCTTGATATAGCGTTATTACTAACAGCCATATGTCCTTTACCTTCTCTTAACAGCTTATGTCCATGGTGAGCTGTAACTGCAGCTGCAGCATCTCCAGGTATTCCATATAGTATACCTGTTATGCTGTTCATGTAGTTGGATGTTATTAGTAAACACACATAGAATGTTACAATACTTACAACATCACCTAAAGCTAGTAAAGGATATAATGTAGCAATGGCAAGAAACGGTCCTGCCCCAGGTATAATACCAAATATTATACCAGCAATAATACCTAATAAGCACCAGAGAATCATCACTTTACTAAAGAGCGTCTAGTTAATTCTAAAAACAATTCTTTATCAAAACTTAAACAAACAACCAATAGCATTATACCATCCTTAGTTGAAAAAACACTATGCCTTTTATTAGCGTTAAAATACCAAAGCTCTCCAGAGTTTCCATTAAAAATCTTTCCATCATAACACCATTTAAAATCATATTGATTTGCATTTACAAACCCCACTAGTCGGATTTCTTCGTAATCAAAATGTTCTTTGTTTATATCATAATGTTCTGGAAAGTAACCGCCCCTATCTAATCTAAGGAAGTGGCATCTTGTTACCCATTTTTTCCAAGGAGCTAATACTTTTTGTAGTTCTTCACTAGTCTCCCACACCATAGTAGGCTCTGTTATATCATGATTGTGTAGTTCAATACCTGTTTGTTCTTGATAGTTAAGTAAACTTGTGAGGTCTGGAATTCCACTAAGACCTCCATCCATACTTGTTACACTTAAACCCCATCTATTATTTCCTTCTTTCTTAGGATTATACCTCTTCCAGTCGTCTTTAAATGGTTCTATTTCCTTTAACATTTTTTTATGATTAAACCTAGGCAATTCCTGCCAATCAGACATCATGGAAAGTCTAGTCATAGCTATCTGTGTTTCAAACATTTCTTCATCAATCATACTGTATATCCTTTGCTTATAACATATTTATGCACAAAATAAAAGTTAAATTATTTCCTAACCTATTGTTTTCCTTGGAACCTTAACAGTTGCACTTAGTACAAATATAGGCTATAATAAGTTAAATAACAAAGGAGACTACTATGTATACTTACACAACTGATTTATTCTCAGATCTTCATAAAGATGTTTACGGATATCGTCCTCGCGGAGCTACTATGGAAGATTGGAACTCTCGTACTCCTCGTCAGAAGAATGAGTTATTCAATGCTCTTTGTGATGAGCTAGAAGAAGTAACTCGTGATGAGAAGCGTCAAGCTGATCGTAACCTTTTTGAGTTTACTGGTCAGATTATGGATATGATTGAGCTAGGTGCTAAGGATAGAGAAACTGCTCTACGTTGGATGACTCAAGAGCATGAGTTTCATTCTGAGCAAGATGTTTCTCATTGGGTTTGGGCTCATGGTATTTTGTTTACTGAATATGGTAAGCAGTTAGTTAAAGATCTTTTAAAGATCGTTGAAATAAAGGAGGTAGTGTAATGCGTATTAAAGGTGCAATGACAGTTCTTAAAAAACGTGCTGCGTTTTATGGTAAGAGTGTAGACTGGCTCATTAACGAAATGGATAATGGGTTATACAATAATGAAAATACAATGGTTCTTGTAGCTTATGAAGTCTATAAAAAGGATCAGGGCTATCGCTGGAAAGGTACTGAAGGTGATACTTGGGTCAAAGTAATTAATGAGGAGAATGTATATGAATGATTCATGGACAATAAAAGCTTATCAGCATAAGAAAGGTAAGCGAACTCTAATTGAATGGGGTACTGGATTTGGTACTCGTCACGCTCGTGAATACTTTCAGCGTCTATATGATACCAATGAGTATTCAGAAATTAGAATGTCAAAGGCTAAGCCTGATGTCATTTTATTTAAAGATAACTGAAAATAACAGTTGCACTTAGTACAAAAAGATACTACAATAAGGTATAATTTTTAGGAGATATGATATGATTATGATACGAGATATTCAAGACGCGTTGACTGTAGAAGAGCTTATTCAAGGTGTTATTCGTCGCGCTGAAGGATGTTCTAAGGAGCATGTATTGATTGAACTTGATATGATCTGTACTACTCTTAAGCAAAATGTAACTCGCATTGAAAGCGAAATGGTAAAGGAAACTATATAATGGCACATGAAGTAGAAATGATTGATGGCGTAGCTCAAATGGCATACGCTGGTGATAAACCTTGGCACGGATTAGGAGTAGAAGTTCATAATGATCTTACTCCAGGTCAGATAATGGCTAAGGCTGGACTTGACTGGGAAGTTGAGAAAGTTAATTCTTATATTGATGTTGATGGTAAGAAGGTTCTTACTGGTCAGCAATCTTTAGTTCGTAAGAGTGATAATAAAATTCTTACTAACGTTGGCGGTGATTGGAATCCCGTACAGAATGCTGATGCATTCGAATTCTTTAGCGAGTATGTACTTGCCGGTGATATGGAAATGAATACTGCTGGATCTCTTAAAGGTGGTCGCAATGTATTCGCTCTAGCAAAAGTAAAAGAGTCTTTTGATATCTTAGGATCAGATCAGGTTGACTCATACTTGTTGTTTAGTAACCCTCATGAGTATGGTAAAGCTGTAGATGTTCGTTTTACTCCTATTCGCGTTGTATGTAATAATACTCTAACGTTCTCTTTGCAATCTAAGTCAAAGAACTTTGTTAAGGTAGGTCATAGGTCTAAGTTCGATCCTGATCTAGTTAAGCAGCAAATGGGTCTAGCTTCTGAGAAGTTTGCGCAGTATAAAGAGATGGCTGAGTTCTTATCTACTCGTCGTTTTACTGCTGATACTCTTATTCAGTACTATAACGAAATATTCCCATATACTCATAGAACTGCAGAAGATTCTCCTACTAAGGTAGAACATCTTTCTAAGAATGCAAAAGCTGCATTCGATTGTTTGCATACTCAACCTGGTGCTGAATATGGTGAAGGCACTTGGTGGCAGGCTCTTAACTCAGTAACTTACCTTACTGATCATAAGATGGGTCGTTCAGCTGATACTCGTATGCAATCTGCATGGTTTGGTATCAATCAGTCTCGTAAGCTTAAAGCTGCTAACAAGGCTGTAGAATATGCTACAGCAGCATGATGACAGTGACGGTAGGGCTCCTCATGAGCTCTACCACAATTTTATTTTACGTAAAGAAAAGGAGCTAAGAGAAGAAAATGAAACTAGTAAACAATCCAAGCAATCCGACATTACTAGGAACGAAAGCAACGAAGAAGGATCTTCTTGAAGTAGCTCGTATGGTTGAAAATCTTAATAGAGATTTAATTGACTCTGGCTATGAGCAATATCAAGCTAAAGTTGAGATTACTAATGATGAACTCTATATCCTCAGTAAATAGTTTTACCATTATAAATAGTAGCACAATTGCTACTTTAATGGAGAACCTAATGTCTACTTTTAAACCTATGACCCGAGGAGTGTGGGATAAGGTTAAAGGCGGTACGAATGATTTAAGGTTAGATATCTTAAAGGATCTTATTAAGGCTGGTCAACCTGTATCTAGTACAGATGGTAAAGATTTAATTATAAAAAATATTCCTAAAAATATAAAAGCAATTGAAGAGTTTTTAGAGAGTAACGAGAAAGCGTTTGAGTTAGAGTTAAAAGATGGTAAGACTATCTTTTCTAATGTTATAGGTAAATCTGCTGTATTTGGTGGTCAAGGTGTAGGTCAAGGTATGACTGGACAAACATCAGATGCTGAAGCATTGCAATGCATTTTTATTGCTGCTATGTTAGGTGAAGGTGTTAATAAACCGTTCTCTCATTTTACAAAAGCTCTTCTAAAGAGTTATAAGAATAAGATAGATGTTGATGCTGACTTTGAACGATTCTCTATGTTAGATGGTACATGGCATGAATCTGGATATGTAACAGCTAAAGCGTTAATTGATAAAGGGTATGTTACTAAAGATCATACTCTTCATATGGGTTCTAGAACTATGAAAAATATATATGCTAAGAAGACAGAAGCGCGAAAGAATGAAGGCTTTGCTCCTATGCAGAATGATAAATGGAATCCTGGAGATATATGGGCTGTAAGAGCTCGAGTAGATGTTAATAAAGTATTGAGTGATAAGAGCCAAGGAGATTGCAATAAGACTGTATTAGAAAATTTTATGTCTAGAGACATAGTAGGTATTTCACTTAAGAAGATTAATAGTTTAAAGTTAAAAGCTAAAGTCTCAGAATATAATATAAAGAAGAAAGCTTTAGATACTCATAGGTATACTGGAGCTACTTTAGAAACTAGAAGAGGCGCAGGTATATGGACGTCTAAATATGGCTTTATTTACTTTGATAGTAACTCTAAGCTTGATGTTCGTGCTCCTAACTCATTTAATGCTCTTAATATGGAGATACAATTGAATGGTGCTAGAGGTGGTAGAACTGGATATACGCAGATAGTATATTCAACTAAGACTCATCTAGGGGTATCTTTACCTACTAATCCTCAGTTAAAGCAAGAAGCAATGAGCTTAGCTAGTAAAACTATACCAAGAACATTAAGTCAAACATTTTATAAAATGGTTAAGAAAATAGAATCTAACTATACTGAAGCAGATCATGAGCTAGGACTTGCAGATAAGCAAGGTCAAGGACATTTTATTCACGCTGTGCTAGGAGTGACATATATACTTCATGCTCTAGTAACAGCTAATAAAGCTCAGCAGAATGCATTTATATCAGAGATAGTAAATGTTGCGGGAGCTAAAACTAATGACTCTTCAGCATATGTTAAAGTAGAGGTAGGATAATGAACTTCCAAGAATTTATAACTGAGTCTAAAAACACTCATATGACTCACATAGAGGATAAAGTTCTTTATGGTGGAGTAAAGGGAACTCGTGAAGCTATTTTAGCCTTACGCTCGTTAAGAGATATGCTTAAAGGAGAGCATGACGGAAACGTTAGTGTTAAGTGGGACGGAGCTCCTGCTATCTTCTGTGGTACTGATCCATCTGATGGTAAGTTCTTTGTTGCTAAGAAAGGTATCTTTAACAAGAACCCTAAGGTGTATAAGACTGACGCTGATATAGATGCTGATACATCAGGCGACTTATCTGTTAAGCTGAAAGAAGCTCTTAAGTACTTACCTGAGTTAGGTATTAAAGGAGTTATTCAAGGCGACTTCCTTTACAGTAAGAGTGACTTATCTGTTGCTACTATCAAAGGTGAGAAGTATTTAACCTTTCATCCTAATACTATTGTTTATGCGCTACCTGTTAAGTCAGATGGCGCTAAAGCTGTTAAGAAGTCTAAGATAGGTATTGTATGGCATACAACTTATAAAGGTGCTACATTTGAATCTATGAGAGCTTCTTATGGAGTAAATGTATCTAAACTTAAGACATCTAAGAATGTTTGGTCTCAAGATGCAATGCTTAGAGACTTAACTAATGTAACTATGAGTAAAAAAGAAACTGCTATTGTTAATGAGCATCTATCTAAAGCTGGATTCTTATTCAATAAGATCGCTGGTTCTACTCTACGTCAGTTAGAAGCTAATCAACAACTTGCTGGTCTTATAGAAACGTTTAATAATTCTTATGTGAGAAAAGGTCAAGTGATTGGTGATACTAATAGACATGTTAATGCTCTGATTAAATGGATTAGTGCACGCTATCAAAAAGAAATAGATAAACGTAAGACTGAGAAAGGTAAATCCGCTCAGCAAAAGAAACTAGATGAATTGTTAAGTTTTTTCTCTGCTAGAAACAAAACTAGTTTAAAATATATGTTTGATTTACAGAAAGCTATAGTATTAGCGAAACTTAGACTTATAAATAGTCTTAATAAATTAAGCAAAGTACGTACCTTTGTAAAAACAAATAATGGATACAAAGTAACCGGAGAAGAAGGTTACGTTGCTATTGACAAAATTGGTGGTGATGCTGTAAAGATTGTTGACAGGATGGAATTCTCGTATAACAACTTCAGCGCAAATATATTAAAGGGATGGGATAAACCAGGGAAGTAATATGGATAAGAAATTAGGATTCAAAGACTTTTTGTCTGTTGATTATGCTCCAGGAGAGCCTGATCAAGTTAAATATAACGCAAAGAAACGTAAAGTAGAAGCTAAGGCTGGCTACTGTTCAGATAAGTGTTGTGGTTCAGATGTTAAAGCAGAAGACTGTCCATGCCCTGCAGATTGTCCTCACTGTGATTGTAATAAGAACGTAGAAGAAGCACTCTCCCTCCAACAAAGAATGAAACGATCTCGCACGATGAAGAAGTATGCTTCTCGTATGAAGATTGGTAGACAGAAGGCAGCTCGTAGAATGGCTGACCCTAAACGTCTAAAACGTCGTGCTCAAAAACAAGCTCGTAATATGTTAGTAAAGAAACTTGCAAAGGCTGATTACAGCTCTCTATCCTTCTCACGTAAGCAAGAGATGGAAAAGCGTCTACAAAAACTAAAACCACGTATTGATAGGATGGCTAAGAAGCTACTTCCTAAGATGCGTAAACTTGAACAAGAACGTAAGCGCGGTGGCGCACGTCCTAAACTAGATAAAGCAATAGCCAAAAATGATTAATTCCTTTAGCCAATACCTTGTAGAAGAAGAAAGAGTTGTTTATTTTACCTTTGGTAGAATGAATCCTCCTACTACTGGGCATGGTAAACTACTTGATGTGTTAAGCAAGAAAGCTGGACGCAATCCTTATAGAATTTATTTGTCACAGACTGCAGATAAGAAAAAGAATCCTTTATCATATTCAGATAAAGTTAAACATACTCGTAAGATGTTTCCTAAGCATGGACGCTCTGTAATGATTAATAAGACTGTTAAAACTGCTATAGATGCAATGACATCTCTATATAATGAAGGCTTCCGTAAGGTTGTGTTTGTTGTAGGTTCAGATCGTGTACGAGAGTTTGATGTCTTATTAAATAAGTATAACGGTAAGAAATCACGTCATGGCTTCTACAACTTTAAATCTATAGATGTTATTTCTGCAGGTGCAAGAGATCCAGACGCTGAAGGTGTCGAAGGTATGTCAGCATCTAAGCAAAGAGATAATGCTGCTAAAAATGACTTTACTTCATTTGCTCAAGGGCTTCCAAGAGGTATGTCTAATAACGATTCACGTCGCTTATTTAATGATGTACGTACAGGTATGGGTCTAAAAGAACAGAATGACTTTAAACGCCATGTGCAACTACAACCAGTATCAGAAACAAGAGAAAAGTTTGTATCAGGTAAGTTATTTGAGCTTGGTGAGTCTGTTATCGTGAAGAAGACAGATGAAGTAGGTACAATAACTGTTCTAGGTTCTAACTATGTGATTGTTGAGACTGCTGATCGCAAGACTCGTCAATGGTTAGATGCTGTAGAGAAGATAGATGAAGAATACAAGTATACAGAAGGTACTCCTGAAGCAGCTGCTCATGCTAAGAAAATGACTCCTGGTCAGAAGACTGAAGAGGGTAAAGGTCTTTGGCATAATATTCATAAGAAGCGTAAAGAAGGCCGACCTATGAGAAAGCCTGGATCTAAAGGTGCACCTACAAAACAAGACTTTAAAAATGCATCTGAAGCTGCTGACTATATGTCCCAAGCGAGAGATATTATAAGTAAAGATAAAGCTGACATAGCTAAAGATAAACAAGCTGATAAAATTAAACATGATCGTATTCTAGACAGAGCTAGACGGTCTAGAATGCTAAAAAAGAACAGGGGCATAAAAACATGAAAACGTTTTTTCAATTAAGAGAAGAACTAGAAAACTTAACCGAAAAATATGATGAAGATATTGAAAGGTTAGTGTCTGATAAGCATGGTTTGAATGCAGCTCATCACAAAAGTTCTGGTGCCCATCACGCTGTTGCAGTTGAGCCTGATCATAGAGGTGATAAAATGGGAAAAAGCTCACTTGGAGACCACGACACTCACACACATCATATTATATTACATCCAGGTGATAAAGAAACTCATGTTAAACTACCTAGTGGTAAAAAAGCAACTGCAGATCATGTAGCAAAGCAAGCACCTAAAGCACCTGCTTCTATTCACAAAGCTGTAGCTAACTACCATAATATGGGGGAGTAACATGGAAGATATAACATCCTTCTCTCATAGAAGACTAGCAACAATACTTAAAAACCCTGATCACCCGCACCATGCGGCTGCTAAGGCTGAAAAGGATCGAAGAGATATGCAACGAGAAGAATTGTCGTCTTTTAAAAACTTTGACGAAGCAACATACAAAGACACTGGTTGGCAGAAACCAAAAAAAGATAATATGTCTGCTGCTGACGGAATGAATAAAGCAAAAGAATTGGCTAGGAAAGGTCAATCTTTAGCAAAGGTAGCAGCATCTGGACGTACAGTTCCTACCATAAAGCCAGTTAAAGAAACTAAAGGTGCACCTAAAGGCTATCACTTTACTCGTGACGGTAAGCTTAAGAAGGGTGATGCTGGAGCTGATGGAGATGGAGGAGCTAAGCTACGTTCTGATCCGTTAGATAAGCTACGATCTAAAATACCTCCTATTCCTGAGAAGTTTGCTAACCCAGCTCAACAAGCAGCTGTTATGGCAAAGCTTAAGAAGTCTGGTAAGTATGATGGTAAAGAGTCATTTGGTAGAGCTAATCTTCTTTCTCGTCTTAAGAGTAAAGGTATGGATGTAGATAAGATGCATTCTAACAATATGAAAGACGCTGATGCAGCTAAGAAAAGATCAGCAGATGCTAAAAAAGATTTAGATTCTTTTAGAAAGAAAACTGGTGTTACTTCAGAAGCTAAACTTGATGAGTTAAGTATGAACACGCTATCGAGTTATAAAGATAAAGCCAAGTATAGCAGAGATAAAGCTCAGAATTCAGCAGCTGCTAACTATATGAGAGGCACAAAAGGTAGTGGTGGAAGAAATGACCCAGATATTAAAACTATGCAGAAACGTGATCGTGGGTCAGAGCTATACTATAGTAACCTAGCTAATAAGCTAAGAAAACAATTAGCAGATAAAAAGAAATGATTAAGTTTAAGTCATTCTATGAAGATATGTCTGGTATGTCAGTTAAGTCTGGCGACAAGCTATCTGTAAAGCAAGGCGCTGGCATGACTGCTCAGGGCGTTGCTAAATATAGAAGACGTAACCCTGGTAGTAAACTAAGTACAGCTGTTACAGCAAAGCCAAGTACTCTAAAACCTGGAACTAAAGCACACGGTAGACGTAAAAGTTTCTGTGCTAGGTCTAGAGGTTGGACAGGCGAACGTGGTAAAGCGGCTCGCAGAAGATGGAATTGTTAGAATATGGCTACAGATGTCGACTGGAAAAAGCGCTTAGACAGGATCGAGGAAAAGATGGATAAGATGAGTGAAGTCTTAATCTCTTTAGCACGATTCGAAGAAAAGATGGATGCTTATAACGAGTACCGTGAGAGATCATGGGATCGTATGAATAAGTTTTCTGAGAAATTAGATACTATTGAAAAGAAGTGCGACGATAATGCTCGTACTGTACATACTATAAATAAATTATTCTGGGTAGCTATTGTTGCTATCGGGAGTGCAATCGCAGCTCAACTTTGGATGTAAGGAGATACACATGAGCAAATGGATCAAAAAGTTGACAGAGGCATATTCCGAAGTTAACGAAAATACAAAAATGGCAAATGCTAAAGCGCTAGCTAAAGCAACTGCTTCATCAGAAAAAGGTAAGGCAGCTGTAACGCTTCCTAAAGCACCTTTTGATATTCCGAAAAAGGCAGAGAAGATGCCTATCGTGAAAAAAGAAGCTATGGACCCAGTAAACCACAAAGCGCTTAAAGGTAAGCATAAAGATAGAGATGATACAGATATTGATAACGACGGTGATACAGATTCAACAGACAAGTATCTACACAAGCGTCGTAAAGCTATCTCTAAGAATGTTAAAGATGGAGACGAAGTAGAAATGAATCCTAAAAAGAAAAAAGATAAAGGCGCATCAACTGCTAATGCAGATGCTGAGATGGCAGAATCAACAATGCCTTCTGTGTATGCTCGTATCTTAGAGAACCGTGCTGCTCATTATAAGAAAGCAGCTCCTGCTCAAGATAAAGAAGATGGTATGGCTCCTATGACTAAGAAAGCTAAAGCTGATATGGAAGCTGGCGCTAAGATGGATGATACGGAAGAAAAGGGTCATGTAGATGCAGCTAAAGCTGGACGCGCTGGACCTGGTCGTAAGCCAAGACGTAATGATAATATGAAAGGCGATAAGTCTGTTATACCTTCTGCTACTAAAATGAAAGAAGCACTTGCAGCAGTATATGACACATCAACGTCACCTCTTATCTTTGAGAAAACATCTAGTCTTAAAGTTGATAGAAATCATATCGGTCAATCAGCAAAAGAATTAGGTGGAAGTGGAAGTTTAGGACATGGTGCTCATGACTTAATGCATCCAAATGACGATCATGGTGAATGGCACGGTGCTAGTGCCTACGGTCATGTTGACAAAAAGACAAAGAAGTTCAAGGCTGTTCAAGTTAAGTTTGGTCATAGCACTTCAGCTAAGAAAGTAGCAAAAGCTATGGGTCATAAAGAAGTCGGTCCACATCATCATGCAATCGCTGATTATCACAATGAGACCAATGCCGAGTTCATGGGTCAAAAAGCCGGTGATAAAGTGGATGAAGAAGTATTTGCAGCAGTGAATGAATCTGAGGATAGCAAGGTTACTTCTTCTATCGAGAAAAAAGATCCAGATGCAATGCATATGTCAACTCACGGTTCACAGCATGTATATATTGGTGGTCAGTCTGATAGAGAAAATCATTCTTATCACGTGCATGATACAAGCACAGGTAAGACTCATCACGTAAGCTTAGATCATGGTGGTAAAGCTATGTCACATGGTGCTGTGAAAAGCGCATGTGGATCAAAAGTTAATGCTGCAGCTTGTAAAGCTATTCATTCAGATCACACTGACGAATTATCATAACAACTAACCAAGTAAAGGATAAAATATGGCTATCAAACCTCCTTCATGGTGCTCAAGAGCTGTTCCAACTACTCGTGGATGGAAACATTGGGCAACATCTGAGATTTTACTAAACAAGACGTTCACACAAGAACAGATTGATGAATTTTACGGAGTAACAACTAAGACTGAACCAGAGGTAGTTGCTGTACCTGAGGAAGCACCATCTGAATTAGACGCAATGTCTAAGAGAGAGCTTGAAGAGCTCGGCAGAGAACATGGTGTGGAATTAGACAGACGCTCATCTAAAAAAGTTCTAGTTGAACAGATGAAAGATATATTAGACATCTAAATAGGTACAAAGGCCTATTGGAGTTGCTATGATTAAACTGACTGAAGAGAACCTTCATCTCTACGCTGCTAAGCATTACTATAATCCAAAGTATATTGATGCTGAGGAGTTTACGGAAGAGTTAAAAAGGTTTAAGTATATAAAGAGATTATTGAATCGTTATCTTGAGACTGGTAAATTATCTGAACGTTTAATATTAAATCATCTTGTGATTATGTTTAACGTTTTTGGTATGGAAGCAGGTTTAAATATCTTAGAGTTAAAATTGCATGAGAAGCATTGGGAACTAATTAATCCGTTCCTTGTGTTTCTTAATGCAGTTCCTAGTCATAAAGACATTGAAATGAATCAAACAGTAGTAGATGCACTAAGGAAAATTTAATGGGTATTTTAAAACGTGCTGGTGATCTAGTATATACATTTAGGTTCTTAAAGCTGCTAACAACAGACTTTAAAAACACTGAAGCATTTAAACTAGGCATTATAGATGAAAAAGGTAAGAAGCTAAGAAAGCCTGAGTCATCAGAAGATAAAAGCGCGTATACTCCTTTCAATAGGTTGGTTTATAATATTAAGAAGTTAATTCCTGGTGGTAAGCTAGGTTCATATGCTAGTGCATTGTATATGATAAAAGAGCATTTCTCTATATCAGAGAACAAGATACAAGAGGCTCTCCAAGAGGTAGGAGTGGATCATTTAGATTTACTTACAGAAGGCTCACAATGGTTTATATTAGAGGATGGAAGACTCTCTCCAGGTCAATACAAAGTCTCTACAGATAAACTACTTAACGTCTCTATGGATGAGATGGTTAGAAGAAAAGATACAGTAGTAGCAGACGAAGAATGCTATCCAGTTGGTAATATATTTGGTATTGATGTATATGAAATGACTCATAAGAATACTAATCAGAAAGTATACGCTACAGTAGAGGAGTTGTTGATATGAAGGAAAACTTTAAAGACGGAAAGAATCCTCAAGACAAAGGTGATAGCGTTAGACATGGCATTCCAAAGAAGTCATCTATATCAGCTCTTAAGAAGATTCGTTCTTCTTCTACAGCAAGTAAACGTAAGAAACAATTAGCACATTGGCAGATTAATATGCGTAAAGGTAAAACAAACGAAGATGCAGCAGCTGTGAATACAGGATCTATTCCTAATCCAGCAACTACAGTCATGGGTAAAAGACCTAAAGAAATAAATGTAACAGATCGTAGACGTAAAAAAGGTACAACTGTATTACTGAAACGATTTAGAACTTATGCGGAAGAGTATAATGGTGCATCAGAGTCACTAAACGAAAATGCTCTTAAGGCATTAAGAGTTGCAACAAAGGCTCATAAAGGCCAGTTTAGGAAAAGTGGTGGTGAATACATTGATCATCCTAAAGAAGTCGCTCGATTTGTAAAACAATTTAAAAAATCTAATAATCTTTCTGCAATGATTCAAGCAGCTTATCTACACGACACACTTGAAGACACTGATACAACTTATGCAGATTTGGTTAAACAATTTGGTGGTTTAGTAGCAGATATGGTTCAGCAACTAACTACAGATAAAAAAGCATCTGATGCTATTGGCAAGGGTGAATACATTGCAAACAAAATGGCTAAAATGTCTAGTTGGGCATTAGTTGTCAAGCTAGCAGATCGTCTTGCTAATGTACAAGACATTGATACTAGGCCAGCTGCATTTCAAAAGAAGTATGCTGCTCAGACAAGATTAGCATTAAAACGCCTTAGATCAGATAGATATTTAAGTAAAACTCATAATAAGATTATGACAGCTATCGAGAAGAAAATTAAGGAATATTAAATAATGGCAAAGCTATATTTACTTTTATTTCTTGCTACATTTATGAGTGGAGTCGGTTATGCAGGCTACAGTTATTATATGTGGTCCCAAGAAACCATTGGCACTTTACGTGAAAATAATGTAAAATTAGAATCAGCAGCACAGACACTTCAGGCGACTGTAGAGAAGATGGCTGCAGATCAAAAGAAGAATGAACAACTAAATAACGATTTAACCAAAAGATTACAGCAATCACAACAGCACTTAGATAAACTAAGAGGTGTATTTGCTAAGATCGACTTGACTATGGAGGCATTAACAAATGCACAAGGACTTGAAGACAGAGTTAACAAAGCCGTCAATAGGCTTATTCAACGGATCGAAAAAGAGACTACTCCTCCTAGCGACACTCCCGATGTTGCTGACAGCGTGTCTGGGGAGGACTCCTGAGCCGTCTGTTGTAGTAGAAACTAAATACCAAGAACAAAATATTCCTATCCAAGAGAGACCTAAATCAGTAGATTTTCCTCCTGTGGATTGGTTTGTGATTACAGAAGAGAACTTAGAAGAAAAGCTAGCTGAGATTGATACTAAGACTGGCAATGTAGTTCTATTTACTATCACACCAAAAGGTTACGAGAATCTAGCTATTGGTATAGCTGATCTACGTCGCTATGTTAAAGATCAACAAGCTATTATTGCTTACTATGAAGAGTCTTTAACGCCTGCTGAACCTGAACCAGTAGTAGAAGAAAAATAAAAAAAATATTTTTTCAAAAACCCGGGAAATAACAGTTTCACAGGACTTGAAAGTAATATATAATACACTAACAAAATAACAATCATTGTCATCCTGTGCGAAAATATGTTCGTATGGGCATGAATTTTTTATCCCGAGAGGTCCTATTAATGCTAAAAGTCGTTCAATCAAATCGCGAAGTCGATACAAGACATGTCATGTCACAAGCCAAATTCTACGAAGGGTATAGTAGGTGGGATGATGAAAAAGAACGATATGAATCTTGGGACGAATCTGTATCACGTGTTATGGAAATGCATCGTGGCTTTTACTCTGAGAAAATGTCTCCAGAACTATCTCTATTGATTGATGAAGCAGAAGCAGCATATAAGCTTAAGTATACTCTCGGTGCTCAACGTGCATTACAATTCGGTGGTGATCAATTACTAAAGCATCAGATGAAAATGTATAACTGTACATCTACCTATGCTGATAGACCGAGATACTTCTCTGAGTTACTATACATTCTATTATGTGGTGCAGGTGCTGGATTCTCAGTACAAAAGCATCATGTAGATAAAATGCCAGATCTACAAGAGCGTAAGAAGCAAGCTAAAGGTTGGGTAGTAGAAGACTCAATTGAAGGTTGGGCTGATGCTCTTGGTGCTCTTATGTCTTCTTACTTTGTAGGAGGAGGTCAGTTTCCAGAAGTAGAAGGACGTAAAGTTTACTTCGATATTAACCAAGTCCGTCCTAAAGGTGCAATGATAAATGGAGGCTTCAAAGCCCCGGGACCTGAACCGCTCCGCAGGGCTCTCGATAAGATTGAGCACCTAATACAAACTCGTATCTTAGCTGGCGAAACTCGTCTACGTCCTATCGATGTATATGATATCTCTATGCATGCAGCTGATGCTGTACTTGCTGGTGGTGTTAGACGTTCTGCTACTATCGCTTTATTCTCATATGATGATAATGAAATGATGACAGCTAAAACTGGTAATTGGTTTGTAGATAATCCTCAGCGTGGTCGTTCAAATAACTCTGCTGTAATAGTACGTGATGAGATTAGTAAAGAAGACTTCTCTAAGTTTATGAGCTCAATCAAAGAGTTTGGTGAGCCTGGATTCTACTTTGTAGAAGATAAAGACTTCACAACTAACCCTTGTGTTGAGATTGGCATGTATCCTCAGATCGATGGTGAGTCAGGATGGCAAGGATGTAACTTAACTGAGATCAATGGTGGTAAATGTAAGACGCCAGAAGAGTTCTATAAAGCTTGTCGTGCAGGCGCTATTATGGGTACTCTACAAGCTGGTTATACTGAGTTTAACTACCTATCAGAAACATCTAAGAAGATCTTTGATAGAGAAGCATTGCTAGGTGTATCAGTAACAGGTTGGATGAACAATCCAGAAGTACTCTTAGATGCAGATATTCAGAAGCAAGGTGCTGAGATTGTAAAGCAAGTAAACAAAGAAGTGTCTGCTCTTATTGGTATCAATCAAGCTGCTCGTACTACATGTGTTAAACCTTCTGGTAACGCTTCTGTATTACTTGAAACTGCATCTGGTATTCATGCTGAGCATTCACCTCGTTATATTCGTCATATCCAACTTAACAAAGAGACAGAAGTTGCTCAATTGATTGCTAAGACTAATCCTTATATGGTAGAAGAGTCTGTATGGAATGCTAACAATACTGATTATTGTGTTGCTTTCCCAATCATTGCTCCAGAAGGTTCTTTGTATAGAGATGAACTATATGGTACTGACTTATTGGAAAAGGTATCACTAGTACAGAATAACTGGGTAGAGGCGGGCACAAACGTGGATCTCTGCGCTGATGCACGTATTAGACATAACGTTTCTAATACTGTTACTGTAATGCCTCACCAATGGTCTCAAGTAGAAGATTACGTTTATAAGAATCGTCATTCATTTGCTGGTATATCTTTCTTAGCTGGTATGGGTGATAAAGACTTTAATCAAGCTCCAATGACAGAAGTACTTACAGAAGATCAGATCGTTAATCGTTATGGTAAAGCTGCTTTGTTTGCATCTGGATTGATTGTAGATACTCGCAAGTCTGGTTTCCGTGATCTATGGGATGCTACTATGCAAGCTCAAACACCTGCTGAGTATCGTGGAGAAGTGTCTGATCTAAATGCTGAGTGGATTCGTCGTTTCAAGAAGTTCGCTGATAACTATTTCATGAATGATCTTAAAGAAGCAGAGTATTGTCTCAAGGATGTCTTCCTGCTACATAAATGGACTAAGGCACAACAGAACCTATCACCTATTGATTTTGTATCTCAGCTAGAGGTTAAGAAATTTACTGATGTGGATACTATTGGTTCTGCAGCATGTGTTGGCGGTGCATGTGAAATAACATTCTAAGGAGAAAGAATGGAAGAAGAATACTGGACAGAATGTGCAGCCTGCGATACAGAGTCGCAGGTGCTAGTAGTAGATAGCGAGGAGACTCCTTTGTATTGCCCTATGTGTGGGAGCCCAATGCAGTTTACAGTGCTAGAAGAAGAGTGATAAATAATCCCATCGAAAGGTGGGATTTTTTTTATGTGGACATATAATGATAATAAGTATGACGAAACACCAGAAGAGTATCAAGGCTTTGTTTATATTATAACAGAACTAGATACTGATAAGAAATATATTGGTAAGAAGTTTTTCTGGAAACCCAAGACATTACCTATTACAAAGAAGCGCAAAAGACGTGTGAAAACTCGTGTAGAGTCTGACTGGCGTAAGTACTATGGGAGCTCTAAAGAGGTGCAGCAGCTATTAGAATCTAAAGGCTCTGATAACTTTAAACGTGAAATATTACGATTGTGTAAAACAAAGGGTGAATGCTCTTACTTCGAAGCTAAATATCAATTCGATAATGATGTGTTATTAAGAAATGATTATTATAATGAGTTTATTGGCTGTAAGATACACAGTAAGCATTTAAAGGACATTGTATGAACATTCAACTAACTAAGGCTGCTGAGGATTACCTCAAAGACATGGGAGCTCCAAGGGTCTCCCTGGCTGTGAAGGGGGGAGGCTGTGCTGGCTTTCAATATGAATGGAGCCAGACTGATAAAGAACCTACAATAGGAAACCTTTATATTGATCCTATGGCTGAGATGTTCTTGTTTGGTTGTACAGTTGATTATGTAAAAGAGCTTGGAGGATCTTATCTTAAGATAGTTAATCCGAATGCAACAGCTAACTGCGGCTGTGGAGAATCTTTTGGAGTATAGTTAATTTAGTAGTTGCACATCTGAGCGATTACTATATAATACATATAGATGATGTGGAGGTGGGATAATGATCCTTGTAGATTATAGCGCTATTGCTATTAGTAATGTAGTAACTCAAAAATTGGATATTGAAGAAGATTTAATTCGTCATATGATCCTTAACAGTCTTAGAATGCATAGAGCTAAGCACCGAGAAAAGTTTGGTGAGCTAGTATTATGTATCGATGGTTCTAAGAACTGGCGTAAAGAGGTTTATCCTCAATACAAACATAAGCGTAAAGATGCTCGTAAAGAGTCTAAGATGGACTGGAATGAAGTCTTTCGTATTATGAATATGGTTAAAGAAGAGATCAAAGAGAACTTCCCATATAAAGTAGTTGAGGTAGACGAAGTAGAAGCTGATGATATGGTTGGTGTACTATGTGACTATACTCAAGAGTTTGGTCAGTATGAAGAGGTTATGATTATCTCTGGTGATAAAGACTTTGCTCAACTACAGAAGTATAAGAATATAAATCAGTACTCTCCTATAACAAGAAAGTTTATTAAAGAGCCTACTCCTCGTAAACAGCTTATGGAACTTATACTTAAAGGTGATACTGCTGATGGAGTACCTAATGTGCTATCAGGAGACAATGTATTTGTAGATGGTGAACGTCAGACCCCTTTAAGACAAAAGAAGATAGATGAACTAACTAACGATCCTAAAGCTCTAGGAGAAGAAGTTTATCGTAACTATCTACGTAATAAAAAGTTAATAGATTTAACTGAAACCCCAGAACCTCTAAAAGAGAAAATTATATATAATTACGAACAACAAGATAAGTCAGGTAACAAGAACAAAGTGTTTCCATATCTTGTAGAGAAACGATGTCGTAGATTATTAGAAGATGTAAAGGACTTTATATAATGGCTCATACAGTGACTAAACGTATTCATGAAGTAATTGATCTAGTATCAAAAGCTAAAACTAAAGACGAGAAAATCAACATACTTAAGCAAAACGAATCTCAAGCTTTAAAAGATGTGCTTGTTGGAGCATATCATAGCAATATTGAGTGGAATCTCCCACCTGGTAGACCTCCTTTTGAGGCTGCAGAAGAGCGTAGCGTTCCTACTAACTTGCTAAAACAAACCAGAAAATTTAACGATTTAATTAAGGGTGGTACTGGCGACAATCTTCCCGCCTTCAAACGAGAGAATATATTCATCCGTTTGATCGAGATGGTGCACCCTGACGATGCCGAACTATTACTAAAGATGGTGGCAAAAAAACAGCTGGCTAAAGGCGTCACAAAGAAACTAGCACAGGAGGCCTTTCCCGGACTGATAATTTAACCTTCAACTAAAATATATACACAGGAGATATGTATGACTGATTTTCAGCTTTCTGTACTTCAACAGGACTCAGAAGAACTTCGAAACTATATAACAGAACTAACCGAAAAAGGAAAATCATCCTTGGTGGCGAAGTTATCTAAGAAGTTAGAGTTTCTAGAATCACGAATCGCTGTTCACATCTAACATACGGAGGTAGCGGTGGTCAGCTTTAATCGGCTGACCATCATTAATTTAGGAAACACATTATGCCAACATACACAATGATTAATAATAAAACCGGCGAAGAGACGGACATGATCTTATCTTTTGCTGAGAGAGAAGAGCTGCTTGCTGAGGGAGAATATACTCAAAAACTATCTACAGGAAAGTTAGTCACTTCAGTTAAGGGTACTCTGAGTATGACTTCTGATGGATGGAAAGATCATCTAAAACAAATTAAAAAAACATCTGGTAGAGATAATACAATTAATATATAATGACAACAAGAGTTAAAAAACCACATAACTCTTTGCAGGTTAGATTAGACGATCTGCTAGAGTACTCACCGATTACTAAAAATCAAGAAGTAACTTATAATGCATGGGATGAAGATTACAACTTAGTACTGACAGGATCAGCTGGTACAGGTAAAACATTTATGGGTATGTATTTAGGATTAGAGCAAGTACTAGACCCTGACTCAGAACAAGACAGACTAGTTATTATTAGATCAATGGTCCCTACAAGAGATATGGGATTCCTTCCAGGTACAAAAGAAGAGAAAGAAGACGCTTTTACTTCTCCATATAAGAATATAGCTGCTGAGTTGTTTGGAGACAATAATAGTTGGAATAGAGCTATATCAACAAAGAAGATTCAGTTTGAGTCTACGTCATTTATACGTGGACTTACTTTAGATTATAGCGTAATATTAGTAGATGAAATGCAGAACCTTTCTTTCCATGAGTTAGATTCTGTTATAACAAGAGTCGGTAAAGGCTCAAGAATTATATTCGCAGGTGATTATCTGCAGTCAGATTTTACAAGGTCAGACGATAAGAATGGTATTATGAAGTTCCTAACAATTGTGGAACAACTAAAGAAGTTTGAGATCGTTAACTTTGGTTGGGAAGATATTGTAAGGTCTGACTTCGTAAGAGACTATATAATGACAAAGGAAATGTTAGGAATAGAATAATGATGATAATTTATGGTAAAGAGATGTGTGAGTACTGTGATAAAGCAAAGGAAGTTTGTCATCAGTATGGTATTGAATTTCAATACTTTCCAGTAGATGATAGATTTGTTGGTGAGGCTAACTTAGCAGATCTAAAAGAACAATTGATTAAAGAAAACCGTACAGTTAGAACAGTTCCAGTTATCTGGGATAGAAAACGTTTCATTGGTGGGTATAACGAACTAATGGACTATATCGAAAGCACAGGACGCTATGGCTAAATTCGAACGACATAACCCGAATAATAAGAAGCAAGATCGCAATAAGAAGAAAACATTAGAGAGTGGTTTACCTAAAATTAAATCTCTTAATAATGAAACTAAGCTTTCTGGTTATAAATTAAACGAAGTGATGCATGACGAATACGAAGGACCCTTGCACGATGAACCAACTCAACTTAACGGATAATCTATTTACTATACTTAATCAACGTTATCAATTTGAAAAGATTGTATCGTTCCGTAAGTCATATGATTTACCTAACTATAATAGTGATATAGATAGTCTAAACTACTTCGTAAAGAACGGAGCTAAGAATAATCGCTTCCGTAAAAGTTTTGAAGATGCAATGGGCATCGCTAAGAATATTATAAAGAGTTATGAAAATGAAAAGACTAATATATCAGGTGTATACAGGCAAGAGAAGTAAACTCTATGATCATTGTACTAAGTCTGTAGCAGAGTATGCTAAGAGAATAGACGCAGAATATGTAGTACAGAAGACACCTATCCTAATGATTAAGCCTGATCCTTTTGTTACTAACAGGAGTAAAGAATCTTATGAAAAATATGGTGGCTTCCTTCCGATCTATGAGAAAGAAAATGCTTTCTCCTACCTCAAGTCGTATGATCAAATTGCTATTATTGATGCTGATGTTTATATACGCCCTGAGTGTACCGAGTCAATTTTTGATGCTGCTGGTACTGATGTTGACTTTGCTGGTGTTCTAGAAAGAGATATGCCTTGTACACCTCAGTATGTGGCTAAGATAGCTAACTACTCTCGTATGCAATATAGTATGCCTAACATTAATCCTTTATTTGATTGGAAGCACCCTGGGGGTGCTGACTTCTATAATATGGGTATTATGGTTATTAACAAATCTATTAGAAAATATCTCAACGGAGAGACTCCTAATCAGTTCTTAAGACGTCCTAGGTTCAAAGCATTCATTGACGGTATGGGAGCATGGAAATGGTCAACAGATCAGACTCTACTAAACGTATGGGTCAAAGAAGAGAAGATGAAGGTAAAGAATCTATCTTTCAAATGGAATGGTTTATTTACTGGAATTGAAATGAATAAAATAAAGGAGTGTAACTTCATTCACTTCTTCTTAA
>Ga0206127_1001617_pt1 | contig 24090 bp, 20 predicted proteins | sample Helgoland_Spring_6_FD_148646 | JGI IMG/M metagenome (GOLD analysis project Ga0206127, IMG submission 148646) | Pelagic subsurface seawater microbial communities from Kabeltonne, Helgoland, North Sea - Helgoland_Spring_Bloom_20160419_1 | ecosystem: Environmental > Aquatic > Marine > Epipelagic ...
TACAACTGCTCCAAAATCTAACATTTTAATTACTTTTACTTCGTAAACAGAGCCAACCTCTGGTTTAAATAACATTGATTCAATTCTCGCAATTACTTGCTCAATTCCTTCTGGTTTTGTACCTAAAATTTCGATTATTCCTTCCTCGGTTACAGCGTCTTCAGTAATTACAATTGTAGTTTCTGTTTCTTTTTGTAATTCTTGAATATGCTTACCTCCAGGACCAATAAATGCACCAATCATATCGTTAGGGATGCGTCTAGTAATCATTTTTGGTGCGTGTGCTTTCACATCTTCATTTGGAGCAGTAATTGTATCTGTTAATTTTTCTAAAATATGCAAACGTCCGTTTCTTGCTTGTTTTAATGCATTCACTAAAATTTCGTAAGAAAGTCCTTTTACTTTAATATCCATTTGACAGGCAGTAATACCTTCTGAAGTACCTGTTACTTTAAAATCCATATCACCTAAGTGATCTTCATCACCTAAAATATCAGATAAAACAGCGTAACGATCTCCGTCAGAAATTAATCCCATTGCAATACCAGAAACCGGTCTTGTCATTTGAACACCTGCATCCATTAATGCCATTGTACCTGCACAAACTGTTGCCATAGAAGAAGAACCATTAGATTCTAAAACTTCAGAAACTACTCTTACTGTATATGGGCAATCATCTGGAATCATTCCTTTTAAGCCACGTTGTGCCAAGTTACCATGACCAACTTCTCTTCTAGAAGTTCCTCTTAATGGTCTTGCTTCTCCCGTACAGAAAGGAGGGAAGTTGTAGTGTAAATAGAAAGTTTCTTCGCCTTCGTAAGATGGCATATCTATTTTATTTGCCTCTCTAGAAGTTCCTAAAGTTACTGTTGCCAATGCTTGCGTTTCACCTCGAGTAAAAATAGACGAACCGTGTGTAGATGGTAAATAATCTACTTCACACCAAATTGGTCTAATTTCATCAGTTTTTCGTCCATCTAAACGTAAGCCTTCCGCTAATGTTAATTCTCTAACTGCAGATTTTTGAGCTTTGTTGAAATATTTTCCAACTAAATCTCCATAATCTTCTAATTCTTCATCTGTAAAAGTTGCTTTTAATTCTTCTTTTACTTCAGCAAATGCAGTACCACGTTCTACTTTAGAAGTTCCTTTTTTAGCAATTGCATAACATTTATCGTAACAAAATTCATGGATTTTTGCAGCTAATTCATCATCTTCTCTTTCGCCCTCATATTCTCTAGTTTCTTTCTTTCCGAAAGCTTCAGCTAAGCGCACTTGGGCAGCACATTGTACTTTAATAGCTTCATGAGCAAACTTAATTGCGTCAGCCATTTCTTCTTCAGAAATTTCATCCATTTCACCTTCAACCATCATTACAGAGTCTGCAGAGGCACCAATCATCATATCAATGTCAGATTCTGCTAATTGTGTTCTATTGGGGTTGATTACAAATTCTCCATTTACTCTTGCAACACGTGCTTCAGAAATTGGGCATTCAAAAGGGAAGTCTGATAATTGAATAGCTGCTGATGCTGCTAAACCTGCCAATGCATCTGGCATAACATCTTCATCATGAGACATTAATTGAATCATTACCTGAACTTCTGAATGGTAATCTTTTGGGAATAATGGACGTAAAACACGATCTACTAAACGCATTGTTAATACCTCACCATCACTTGGTCTTGCCTCTCTTTTAAAGAATCCTCCTGGATATCTACCTGCAGCAGCAAATTTCTCTCTATAATCAACAGTTAATGGTAGAAAATCTACAGTACCAGCTTTGTAGCTAGAAACAACTGTACATAATAACATTGCTTTTCCCATTTGAACAACAACTGAACCGTGAGCTTGTTTTGCTAATTTACCGGTTTCTAATGAAATGGTTCTTCCATCTCCAAGGTCTATGACCTCTCTAAATACTTTTGGAATCATAAAATTTAATTCTAATTTTTAATTACTATTTGTTGTTGTGTGTTTTTCCAATGGAAATTCAAAAGCTTGTTAGTTCTTTTGATTTTTTATTTCTGAAGAGTTTGTTACGCTCAAAAGAAAATTGAGTTCTCTATGAAAAGAGAAAAGTGTAGTTGTTTAAAATAAAAAGAGGCACGTTTATAGTGCCTCTTTTTAAGAAATTATTTTCTAATTCCTAATTCTTTGATTATTGCACGATACCTAGAGATTTCTGTTTTCTTTAAATAATCTAATAAACTTCTACGTTTACCTACCATCATTACTAAAGAACGTTCTGTGTTAAAATCTTTACGATTTCTTTTTAAATGTTCTGTTAAATGATTGATTCTGTGCGTAAATAACGCAATTTGACCTTCTGAAGAACCAGTATCTTTTTTACCTTTACCGTGTTTTTCAAATAATCCTTCTTTTACTTCTTTTGTTAAGTACATGCCAATATTGTTTAAATGATTTTTATGTATTGCACAGCTGTTTACTTTGCAGCTGCAAATATAGAATTATTTTTTTAAAATAAAACCAACAAAACATCTTATTTTATTGGCTTTTTTATGTGTAAAAAAGTGTTAAATACTTTCTTTTAAGCTTCTTTTCTAATAGGTGAATTCTGAATTAAATCAATGTAAAGATTCACTTGTTTTTTTAAGTCTTTTCTTTCGTAGATGGCATCTAAAAATCCATGTTCTAAAACAAATTCAGATTTTTGAAAACCTTCTGGTAATTCTTTTCCTGTGGTATCTTTTACAACTCTTGGACCAGCAAAGGCAATTAATGCATTTGGTTCTGCAATATTAATGTCACCTAACATTGCATAAGAAGCTGTTGTTCCGCCTGTTGTTGGATCTGTACATAATGAAATATATGGCAATTTTACTTCCGCTAATTGAGCTAGTTTTGCTGATGTTTTAACCAATTGCATTAAAGAAAGTGAAGCTTCCATCATTCTAGCACCACCAGATTTAGAAATCATTAGAAATGGGAGTTTATTTTCGATAGCGTAATTAATTGCTCTTGCAATTTTCTCACCAACTACAGACCCCATAGATCCTCCAATAAACGCAAAATCCATTGCAGCAATTACAATATCTTTCCCTAAAGATTTTCCTACGGCAGTTCTTACAGCATCATTTAATTTTGTTTTTTTCTGAGCAGCTTTCAGTCTATCAGGGTATTTTTTAGTATCCTCAAATTTTAAAGGATCTTTGGATGTTAATCCCTCATTTATCTCTTTAAATTTATTTTCATCAAAAAATAATTCAAAGTATTCTTTACTTCCAATACGCACATGATAACCATCTTCAGGACTTACGTACAAGTTCTTTTTTAATTCTTCTGTATCTATAATTTTACCACTTGGGGTTTTATACCAAAGCCCTTTAGGAGTATCTTTTTTTTCTTCTGTAGGAGTTTGAATCCCTTTATCAGTTCTTTTAAACCAAGCACTCATAGATTTGTTTGTTTAAAATTTGTTGTTAGCATTCGATTCTTTAAAAAAAGAATGGAATACAAATGTAAAAGAATTTTGTTAAGTATTTGATTTAAACAAAAAAAAAGCATTCTGAAATTTTCAAAATGCTTTAAAAAAGAATATTTTTTAGAATTTATAATGTATCTACATTATTTAAATCTGCAAATGCTTGTTTTAAACGCGTTTTAAATGTTTCTTCACCTAAACGTAACCATTTTCTTGGGTCATAAAACTTTTTGTTTGGTTGGTCTGCTCCATCAGGATTACCAATTTGAGTTGCTAAATATGCAGCTTTTTCTTGCATATAATCACGGATTCCTTCTGTAAAGGCAAATTGTAAATCGGTATCTATATTCATTTTAATTACTCCATAACCAATGGATTCTTGAATTTCTTCTTGAGTAGAACCTGATCCTCCGTGAAATACAAAGTCGATATGATTTTCTTCAACTCCATATTTTTTGGTGATAAATTCCTGAGAATTCTTTAATATTTTTGGGGTTAACTTAACATTTCCTGGTTTGTAAACACCATGCACATTTCCAAAAGCGGCTGCAATTGTGAATTGAGGAGAAACTTTCATTAACTCTTCATAAGCATAAGCAACTTCTTCTGGTTGTGTGTACAATTTAGAAGCATCAACGTCAGAATTATCAACACCATCTTCTTCACCACCAGTAATACCTAACTCAATTTCTAAAGTCATACCCATTTTGCTCATTCTAGCCAAGTATTCTTTACAGATTTCGATATTTTCTTCTAAAGGCTCTTCAGATAAATCTATCATATGAGAACTGTATAATGGCTTTCCTTTTTCAGTAAAATGTTTTTCTGAAGCATCTAATAAGCCATCAATCCAAGGTAATAATTTTTTTGCACAGTGGTCTGTGTGTAAAATTACAGGAACACCATAAGCTAAGGCCAATTCATTTACATGTTTGGCACCAGCAATGCCACCAGCAATTGCAGCTTTTTGGTTTTCGTTTGATAAACCTTTACCTGCGTTAAATTGCGCACCACCATTAGAAAATTGAATGATTACTGGTGAGTTTAGTTCTTTGGCAGTTTCTAAAACACTATTTATTGTATTAGAGCCAATTACATTAACAGCTGGTAAGGCAAAGCCTTTTTCTTTTGCGTAGTTAAAAATTTCTTGAACTTCTTTTCCTGTGGCAACTCCAGGTTTAATATTATGACTCATTTTCTAATTTTTAAATTGATTAATTTTTTCAAAAATACTAAAAAATACTACGTTTTGATATTATGACAAGGTAATAAATAACGAAAACGATATCTTTAAAAAGGATAATTGATACCAATATTGTAAACAGCACTATTAAAATTGTAGTTTCTAAACCATTTGTTTTCTTCTAAATAAGGTTCGTAAGTTTTAAACCCAACATCCAAACGTATTATTAAAACACTAAAGTCTAACCTTGCACCAAAACCTGAACCAACAGCAATATTTTTTAAGGATGAAAGTCCAGTAAATTTGGCATCATTTTCTACAAAACTAGATCCGGAAATATCCCAGATATTTCCTGCATCTATAAATAGTGCACCTTTTAATTTGCTAACAACATCAAACCTGTATTCTGCACTTGTTAGAAATTTAAAGTTGCCTATATTAAATTCTAAACCAGAATTTCTAGTTCCCGGTCCTAATTCGTAAGTCTGCCAAGCTCTAATATCATTAGATCCACCAGCAAAATAACTTTTTGTAAATGGTATGTCAGAATTATCATATGTAACAATTGCACCTATAAAAGATCTAAATCCAAAAACTGAATTCCCAGAACCTAAGGACCAAAATTTCTTGTATTCTAAATCGGCTTTAAAATACTGAGCTAAAGGAATGTTTAAAAATGTCTTTTTATTATTACTGTTTGTTTTATCTGATAAAAGGCCTAGTATATTTCCAGAATTAGCAAGTCTGAATCTTAAAAATGAAAAATTATTATCACTAAAATTTGTTTGTCCATTATACGTATAAGTATACGCTATAGTTGGAATTAAAAAATCTGAGGTAATGATATTGAATCTATTTAGAATATTTTGATTATCATTATATTCGGTTGGATTTGAATTTTGGAAACTGCCATCATCTGATACCTCCTCCATGAATGTTACCGCTTCTGATACCTGCGTTTCATCTTCTGGTAATGGATAAAAGTTTTCACCACTTACATCATCATATATTTTAGCAATGTTATTTATTTTTTGAAATTCAGAATTATAAATTGTAAAATAACTATTCACATTTAAATTTTGAATGTATTGTGTATTTAGAACTTCTAATTGAATGGTTTTATTAGGATTATATTGCCATTTGTAATCGGTTAAAAAAGTGAAAGTTTGCCTATCTAAACCAATGTTTCTTTGTAAGCTTGTACCCAATGAAAAATAAGTTTTTGGAGACATTTCTTTAGGAACAAGTTTACTTAATCCAAAAGGAACTACAAATCTTGGTATTTCTACTGATGCATCTGCGCCAATTTCCCATCCAGGTCCAGTGCTTGAATTAAACCAAGAGCCTAAAAGTGATAATTTTAATAGTTCTGTACCTTTAAATGTATTTCTATTAGTTAAAGAAAATTTTGCTGATGTTCCTATATTTCTGATATTAGAATGTGTTAATTCAGTTTCAAAACCAAGCGAATATTTTTCTAATGGAGATAAAAGTATGTCCATTTTTAATTCATGGTCAGAGCCATCAATTAAAGAAAAATTAATATTTGTAGATTTAAAATTTTGTAAAGATTTTAAATGTTTTCTAGTTAAACTTACTAAAGTATCTCTGTAAATTTCATTTGGTTTTAAAAATATTGATTGTGATAGGTATTTAGTATTGTATTTTACTTTGTTATGTGCTAAGAAATTAATGTCTTTATAAGAGAGAGAATCTTTAATAGGATTTGATTTATTTGTAAAAGAATAATCCGTGAATACATTTACTTCTTTAATGGTATGTACTTTGTATGGTTTTTCTTTGTATTGTCCGTCTTTTTCTATTAACCTATTTGCGGATATAATAAAATCTACATTGGTTTTGTAGTCGTTTCTTCTAATATCAACATAAAAGCCTAAAGCTGATTCTGTGAAATTATAAATTCCATTATTTCGAAATAATTTTACAACTTTGGCAGCCTCTTTTCTGAATATTTCATCTTTGTATTGATCTCTCGTTTTTAATAAGCTCTCTAGCTTTGAATTCTTGTAAATTGAGTCTAAAACTTCAGATTCTATTTTAATATTTATAGAGTCTAAAGTTGTAGCTTTTCCTTTATCTATAAAATATGTAACTTTTGCTTTTTTATTTACTGAATCTCTTGATATTTTTGGTGTTACGGTTGATTTAAAAAATCCTTGGGTTTTATAAAACGCCCATAAATTATCAGCTGTATTTTTTACTTTGAGCTCGTTTACTATCTGTGGAGTTTGAAAATTTAAGAACCATTTATTTAAGTTGATAAATGAATTTGCATAAGCAATACTTTGTTTTTCTGAAAATATTGTTTTCACAAATTTATAGGAGCCCTTATTTTTATCAGCCCACTCACTTGGGTTTTTGGGATAATCATAATTTCCTAAATTATGTAGATATAAACCGATAGGAATTCCTATGAAGCGTGGATTTGGTTTTTGTAAAATATACTTTTGTAAATCTGCACCTTTGGTTTTTGTGCTATCAATAATTATAATATTTTTAACGAGCAAATTTTCCCCATCAGTTACATGTTTGGTAGAATTACAGGCAACTAAAAAGGCGATAAATAAAAAATAGAACGAAAGTTTTTTCATTATTTTAGCACTCCAAAGGAAATCAAAAATAGTATTTTTCAACGGTTTATTTTCATTTAGTATCAATTAATGGGCATCTCTAAAAATCAATTAAAAACCATAACAGGTTTATCTCAAAAAAAGTACAGACAAAAACATCAATTATTTATTGCTGAAGGGGTAAAAGTAATTCATGAATTTTTGAATTCGTCATTTGAATTAGATACAATTTTTGCTTTGGATGATTTCAAAACTTCAATTTCTGAAAAGTACATAGTTCGAATTTCAGAGAAAGATTTACTTAAAATTAGTAATTTAAAATCACCTAATAAGGTTTTAGGTTTATTTAGGATTCCTGAGGAAAAACCTATAATAAATGAAGGATTAATTGTTGTTTTAGATGCTATAAATGATCCAGGAAATTTAGGTACTATTATTCGTTTATGTGATTGGTTTGGAGTTCAACAATTAATTTGCTCTAAAGATACGGTGGATTGTTATAATCAAAAAGTGGTACAAGCAAGTATGGGGTCTTTAACGAGAATTTCTATAAAATATACAGATTTAGAAAATTATTTGAGAGAAACCAAATTACCTACTTTTATTGCTGATATGGAAGGAGCAAATATCTATCAATCTAATTTGCCAAAGGAAGCTATCTTAATTATGGGTAACGAAGCAAATGGGGTTTCTGAAAAGATAAAAATGGTAGTTGAAAATAAAATTTCAATTCCAAGATTTGGTGATATTCAAAAAACTGAAAGTTTAAACGTTGCTACTGCAACAGCTATTTTATTAAGCGAATTTAAAAGAGATGTTTAGTTTAAGGTAAAATTGGAGTGCTATCATTTTTTACTCAAAAGCAAAATTTAAGAAAATACCTCGAGTTCCCATGAAGTTTGCGGGAGCTGTCCATTGGCTGTTAGGATCATCGTCATATTTTATCTCATTATTAATAGCAAAAACTCCACGAATTGAAGGAGAAAACTTAAAGAAATATAAGTAAATATCAATTCCCATACCAACTTCATACATAAAATTGCTTGTTTTCATTCTAAACTGTCCAGCTGAATTATCATCTTGGTTCCTTTCGTTACTTGAAAAATTATGATCATAAGAAATACCAGCCAATACATAAGGGCGGATGTTTTTATACCTGTCTGTGCTAAATTTTAAAATTGCCGGAATGTGTAAATAAGTAGATCCAATTTCTCTTATACTATCTCTAGGATTTGAAGTTGTTTTTAAATGATTAAATATGATTTTTTTAGAATTTGTCATTAATCCTGGCTCAAATCTTAAGCTTAAATTTTTATGAAAACGATATTCAGCGATTAAACCAACATTAAATCCTGCACTTGGTTCTACAGTAATATCAGCACCAAAAACATTACTATTTCTAATATTTACTTTAAAATCATTTTGATTTAACCCGAGATAAAAACCATAATGTATTTTTCTGTCATCAAAAGTTGGTAAATTTTCTACACGTTCTCTTTGTGCAAAGAATGCGGTAGAAATTGTCAGAAAAAAACCAAATAGAAGAGCGTTTTTAATCATTTTATTTACTTGCAGTATAAATTGTGGCAACCCCAAAAGTTACAGGGTTATCTTTTGTATGTGTAAACCCATTTTTTTGTAAAATATTGTTGAAAGCCTTTCCGAAGGGAAAAGAATTTGCAGATTCTGATAAATATGAATAGGCATCTTTATCTTTAGAAAATAATTTACCTACAATTGGTAAAAAAAGGTTAGTGTATAATTTATAACCTTGTTTAAACGGAAATTTCACGGGATTTGAAGTTTCTAAGATAACTAAAACTCCTGTTGGTTTTAGAACACGAGAAATCTCTGTTAAACCTTTATTAAGGTTCGCAAAATTACGCACACCAAATGAAACAGTAATCGCATCAAAAGTATTGTCATCAAAAGGCATAGCTTCAGAGTCACCTACAATCATTTCTATTTTATCTGATAGATTTGCTTTGGATATTTTTTGTTTGCCTACTTCTAGCATTCCTGCAGAAATATCTAAACCAACAATTCTATCAGGGTTTAATGCAGCCATCATTAGAGCTAAATCTCCTGTTCCAGTAGCAATATCTAAAATTTGTTTAGGCTTATTTTTGCCAACAATCTCAACTACTTTTTTACGCCATTTTATGTCAATTCCTAAAGAAATTACTCTATTTAATCCATCGTAATTGCTGGAGATATTATCAAACATTTGAGCAACTTGCTCTTTTTTACCAAGTTTAGAATCCTTGTATGGGTTTATTTTTTCTGCTGACATTTTTTATCCGTTAATTGCTACAACTTCATTGATTTGATTTGGTAACATTTCTTTGAGTAAAGTTTCAATTCCATTTTTTAAAGTTGCTGTAGAAGATGGGCAACCACTACAAGCACCTTGTAAAATTACACTTACAATTTTATTTTGTTCGTCATAAGATCTAAATGCAATATTACCTCCATCACCAGCAACAGCAGGTTTTATATATTCGTCTAAAATATCTACAATTTGTGCAGGTATTCCTTCAAGTTTTACTTTAGGAATAATTTTTTCTTCTGTTTTATTGGATGAAACCTCATTAGGTAGTTCTTTAATGATTGTTTTTCCTCCCAATAAATATTCACGAATAAAGCTTCTAACTTCTGCAAAAACTTCATTCCATTCTAACATATCGTATTTGGTAATTGAAATATAATTATCTGAAATAAAAACTTCTTTTACAAACGGAAAGTTGAAAATAGCTTGTGCCAATGGAGACGATTTGCTGGCTTCTTCTATGTTTTTAAATTCAACATCGGTTTGTGTTAAGGCTTTGTTTGTACCAAATTTCATTACTGCTGGGTTTGGTGTAACTTCAGCATAAACTTCAACTGCTTCCTTTTTTGTTGATGAAACTTTTTCTCTAACCACAATATTACCATCTGTTATATATGCCTCAATTTGTTCTCTAACCTCTTCTTGGACATCTATCCATTGTACAATGTCAAAGCGTTGAATTGCAATAAAATTTGCAGTGATAAATATTTTTTTGACAAAGGGTAAATAGAATAATTGTTGTGCTAAGGGTGAATTTTTGGCTTCATCTATATTCGAGAATTCATAACTACCACCATTAATTAAAATTTTTGTGCTATTAAATTTTAAGATGGTTTCGTTTGTTGTTTCTTGTATAGTAATATTAGTCTCTTGCATAATCATTAAAATAAGTTGCAAAATTACGCCAAAAAACTGAATTGCAATAAAAAAGACCTTGTATGTTTTGTAAATACAAGGTCTTTAGTAAAGATGTATGCAATTATAAACTGATGGATACAGTCGCGGTAAAAACGCGATTATCAATATTTAAACTTGCTGGATCTACATTAAATCCCGGATAAAAATTGTAGTTTGCTGTTCTGTTATTATTTGTGTAGGCAAGATCTACTTTAAAGACACCAAAATTATAACCGCCACCAAAAGAATATCCTTCAACATCACTAAAATTAGTAATGCTGTCATTATCTAGATTATTTGTAATAAATGGAGTTTGTTCATAATTGTAACCGCCTCTTATACTAAAATTATCAAAACGCCATTCTGTACCAATATTGTAGTTGTGTGTGTTTCTCAATCTATTTTGATAAAATTGATTTTCGTTTGTAAAAACGCCATTAGAAAATTTAATATTTCTATAATTTCTATTGGTATAATCAAAACTCAATAAACCATTTTTTCCAAAAATAAAAGCAGCGCTTCCTGTAAGTTTACTCGGAGTTCTTAAACTATAATTAATCCATTGAAAATCATTGTACTCTGTAAATGAATCTTCATTTCCTGGATAATAAATAGTATCACCTATATCTATATTGCTATCTTGGTTGTAATTTGTTTCTTGATTAATTTCAGTGTACCAAGTTGGTGTTTGGTAAGATGCACCAAACCTAAAATTTTTATGCAATTTATAAATAAATCCTAAATTTCCAGAAAAACCATTACCTGTAGTTAAGTTGTCTTGAAATAACTCTACATCTAGTATATTTCCATCAGCATCACTATTTAATTCTGTTAAAACCGATTGCTGAAAAAAGTTTAAATCATAAAAGTTTAAACTTAAACCTACATGTAACTTTTTTTGATGAACTGCAGAAACTGCAAAACTCAATTCTGAAATTTCTCCATCGTAATTATTATCAAAAAATTGACCATTCGTAAAGTCATATATATTTGAATCTCTTGGGTTACTGTCAAATCTTGTTACCGCTTCATTTCCGCCAGCAGAAAAGTCGTTAGAAAAATCTTTTGTGATTCTATAATTGAAACCAATTGCAAATTTGCTCCAATCTTCACTTTGTATGTCATCAAAAACTAATACTGCTCCTGCTTGAGATAAATTTAAGTTTAAATTATTTGTAGTTGTAATTCTTCTGTCATTAAAGGAAGCATCTCCATAAGAAGCACTTATGTCTGTGTTTTTTGAGTTTAAAGTACCTGTAAAGGTGCTGTAATTAAATACTGATAATCCAGCAGGATTTATATTTATTGCAGATATATCTCCACCTAATGCCCCAAAGGCTCCACTCATCGCTGTAAAACGTGCGGTTCCATAATTATCATCTTGAGAAAATAAAACACCTAAATCTTGATATTTCATATTTTGAGAAAAGGATGTAAGAGTAAATGCGAATAAAATCGCTGATATATAAAATCGTTTCATGTTGTCTGAATTTTACTGTAAAGTATGCGGTTAATTTCTTTTTCTACTTCTTGATGAAGAACTTCGTGATCCAGAGCTTCGAGATGAATTACTCCTGCTTCTTGTAGAGGAAGATCTAGTACTTCTGCTTGAATTTGATCTAGCGCTTGATCTAGATGATGACCTGTTAGAAGGAGTATAACTTCTATTATTTCTTGAACTTGAACTACTACTTCTTCTCATAGAAGAGCTTCTTCTTGTTGGTGTAGAGTTTCTTTTAATATTTGTGTTACTTCTCCTATTAGTCGTTGTGTTTTTCGGTTTTCTGTCTATTGAAGAGGTGCTTCTTCTATTTGTATTGGTAGATTTTCTTGTTATAGAGTTATTTCTTCTACTTGTATTTATACTTCTTCTATTATTAAAAGCTAAATTTCTGTTATATCCATTATATCTATTATATCTATTATATCTGTTATTTCTGTAATAAGGATTATAACCATAACCCCAATATCGATTGTTCCATCTATTTCCATAAAAACCACGATTCCAGCCCCAATTGTTATAATACGGTCGCCAAATAGGATTATAACCCCAATAACGATTTCTCCAATAAGGATTTCCCCAGTAATTCCAGCTATTATATCCCCATCCCCAATTATTAAAACCAACGCCCCAAAATGGATCGTTTATTAAGTTTATATTCACAACAACATCATTCTCTTCATAACCCCAAGGTTGGTTAGAGCTGTAATTTAACTGTGTTTCAATAATTTCATCATCACCAAAGTTATCTTTATAATCGTCTACATCAGTAAAAATCTCATTATCTTCAATATTTTGTAAATTTTCTAAACTCTCAGTAAAATAGTTTTTTTCGTAATCTTTAAATTCTTGTTCATTTACGACAATTACTTTTTTATCTTCTTTTTTTAAAGGTAATTCATCACCATAAATGCCATCATTGTTATATACACTTTGGTAAGTTCCACAAGAAACTAAAAGCAAATTTGCCATAACAAATAAAATCATACTATTGATGTTCATGTTTTTATAATGTAGTTTCATAATAATATATTTTTGATGTTTCTAATAATTCTAAATTTTTGCGTGTAAAAGACTAAATTATAGTAGTTTTGCTTGAATTTTTATTAAAAAATTATTTTTACTAAAATTTACATTAAAGATAACAAAATTTGTGCCAAACTAAATTTTATGGGTAAACATTTAACGAAAAGAGCCGACGATTATTCAAAATGGTATAATGAATTGGTGGTAAAAGCAGATTTAGCGGAAAATTCGGCAGTTAGAGGATGTATGGTGATTAAGCCTTATGGTTTTGCTATATGGGAAAAAATGCAAGCAGAGTTGGATAGAAAGTTCAAGGAAACCGGACATGAAAATGCTTATTTCCCATTATTTGTTCCAAAAAGTTTATTTGAAGCGGAAGAGAAAAATGCAGAGGGTTTTGCAAAAGAATGTGCCGTAGTAACACATTATCGTTTACAAAACGACCCTGAAAATCAAGGAAAACTTAGAGTGGATCCGGAGGCTAAATTAGAAGAGGAGTTGGTAGTTAGGCCAACTTCAGAAGCTATTATTTGGAACACATATAAAGGGTGGATACAGTCTTATAGAGATTTACCTTTACTGATAAATCAATGGGCGAATGTTGTACGTTGGGAAATGCGTACACGTTTGTTTTTGAGAACAGCCGAATTTTTATGGCAGGAAGGCCATACTGCTCATGCAACAAAAAATGAAGCAATTACAGAAGCAAAACAAATGCAAGATGTTTATGCTGAGTTTGCAGAAAAATTTATGGCAATGCCAGTTATAAAAGGAGTGAAATCTGACAGTGAACGTTTTGCAGGGGCTGAAGAAACATACACTATAGAAGCTTTAATGCAAGATGGAAAGGCATTACAAGCTGGAACTAGCCACTTTTTAGGTCAAAATTTTGCAGAAGCTTTTGATGTAAAATATACCTCTAAAGAAGGCAAACAGGAGTATGTTTGGGCAACTTCTTGGGGAGTTTCTACAAGGTTAATTGGTGGTTTAATAATGACGCACTCGGATGACAGTGGATTGGTTTTACCTCCAAAACTAGCTCCAATTCAGGTTGTTATAGTGCCAATTTATAAAAACGACGAACAATTGAATGCTATTTCAGAAAAAGTTAATGAGATTGTAAAAGATTTACGAAGAAAAGATGTTTCTGTCAAATTTGATAATAGAGATACTTTTAGACCAGGAGCAAAGTTTGCAGAGTATGAACTTAAAGGGGTTCCAATAAGAATAGCAATAGGAGCAAGAGATTTAGAAAATGGAACTTTAGAGATAGCGAGAAGAGATACTTTTGAAAAAAAATCAATAAATCAGAGCGATGCACTTTCTTACATAGAAAATTTGTTAAATGAAATTCAAGAAAATTTATATAATAAAGCTGTAAATTATAGAAAGGAAAATACAACTAAAGTTGATGATTTTAAAGAATTTAAAAAAGCAATAAAAAAAGGCGGCTTTGTTTCTGCCCATTGGGATGGAACGGAGGAAACTGAAGATAGAATTAAAGAATACACAAAAGCGACCATTAGGTGCATTCCTAACGACGCGATTGAAGAGGAAGGGATTTGTGTTTTAACTGGAAATCCATCATCAAAAAGAGTGCTTTTTGCTAAAGCATATTAATTTTTGAAAAAAAATAAAAAAATAATTGTGGGATTTTAAAAACGTTGTATATTTGCATCCGCAATTGAGGAGTTTTTGATTGTTATGGTCCGTTCGTCTAGGGGTTAGGACGCCAGGTTTTCATCCTGGTAACACGGGTTCGATTCCCGTACGGACTACAAAAGTTTTAAATAAAACAAAGAATTAAAGAAATTATGGCAAATCATAAGTCAGCATTAAAGAGAATCAGAAGTAACGAAACAAAAAGATTACGTAATAAATATCAGCATAAAACTACTAGAAATGCTGTTAGAGATTTGCGTTCTATTGAAGATAAGACAGAGGCTGAAGCTAAATTGGGTGGTGTTATTTCTATGTTAGACAAATTAGCAAAGAATAATATTATTCATAAAAACAAAGCTGCTAATTTAAAGTCTAAGTTAACAAAGCATGTTGCGGCTATTTAAGATTATAATTCTTTAAAAGATTTTTAAAACTCTGAATTTAATTCAGAGTTTTTTTGTGCCTAATGTTTTGTGATATTATTTATTAAAAATCATAGTTTTTATGTGCATCAAGTTTTATAAAAATAAATAATAGAATTGTAAATCCCCAGAGTGATGAGCCTCCATAACTAAAAAAAGGTAACGGTATTCCTATTGTTGGTAACAAGCCTATTACCATACCTATGTTAACAATGACATGAAAAAATAGAATAGAAGCCAAACTATATCCATAAATTCTTCCAAATTTGTTAGTATGTGTTTCTGCTAAGTAGATAATTCTATAAAGAAGTAACATAAAAAGAATAACTACAAAGCTACTTCCTAAAAAACCCCATTCTTCACCTACAGTGCTAAAAATATAATCTGTGTGTTGTTCAGGCACAAAATCTCCTTGAGTTAAATCGCCCTTTAAAAATCCTTTGCCTTTTAACCCTCCAGAACTAATTGTAAGTTCAGATTGATAAGAATTGTAACCTATTCCTGTGTTATCAACTTTTTTTCCTAAAAGGATATCAAATCTATCTTTTTGGTGAGAGGGTAAAACATTTTTATAGATATATCCTGTTCCGAAAATAAATATTCCTAAAATAGCATAAACAATAATAAGTCTAAACCAATTAAAACGTAAAAAACGTCTTCCTCCTTTATAAAATAAATAAGCAGCAAGAATTGTAAAAAGTGAAATTGTTAATAAAAAAACCCATTTTGAACCAAAAAAGATGGTTAAAATGAAAAGGATGATAAATCCTGAACCTAAAAGGATGTAATTTAAAGTTAGTCCCTCTCTATTAAGGACGAAAAAGAATGCTAAATAAATGATGGCTGAACCGGCATCAGGCTGTAAGAAAATTAAAAAAGCTGGAAAAAAGACAATAATAAATGCCTTAATCTGATTTTTAATCAATTTAAAATTATATTGTCTATCACTTAGCAATTTTGCTACAGCTAAAGCCGTGCATGCTTTGACAAATTCTGAAGGTTGTAAACCTAAAACTCCAAAATTAAACCAAGATTTTGCTCCATTGATTTCTTTTCCAAAAGGGAATAGTAGTAATAAGCTGAAAATTGAAATGATATAAAAAATACTGGAGTATTTCTCATAAAATTTAGAGTTGAAAAAGAGGATTGTAATAATTAAAGGAATGGCACAACAAATAAATATCAATTGTTTTCCATATTTCGTTGAAAAACTTAAAAGTTCAACCTCCTCTTCTGTTTTTGAAGCTGCATAAATATTCATCCATCCAAAGGCAACTAGAAGAAAGTAAAGAAGGATTAAAATCCAATCTATGCCTGCAAAAATATTATTTTGTTCCTGACGCAAGTTCTTGAGGTTTTTGATATTGAATATCGTAAATATCTTGCAAGCTTTTGTTGAGCATATTTAGTTCTCGGTACTTATTTCTTTTTGAGATTTTACCATTAATATACTTTTCAATTAATAAACTTGTTATTGGAGCTGCGATTGTTGAACCATATCCACCATTTTCTACAAAAACAGCTAATGCTATTTTAGGATTATCCTTTGGGGCAAAAGCAACTAAAATAGAATGATCATCTAATTGTTTCTTTTTACCTTCAATAATAATAAAATTCTCAGCTGTTCCAGTTTTACCACAAATTTCTATTCCTTTTACTTGACTGTATTTTCCAGTTCCTGTTCTAAAAACTTCATGCATTGCCTCTACAATAGGTGTAAAATGTTCTTTATTTATTGTAGTTCTCTTAAGTGTAGTGTATTTTGGATTATCTATAAAGGTTGAATCGATTTTTTTAACAATGTGAGGTGTATAAAAATATCCTCTATTCGCTATTGCTGCTGTAAAATTGGCAAGTTGAATAGGCGTTGTTAAAACTTCTCCTTGACCTATAGCATTTGAAATTGTTGAAGAACCATTCCAGCGATAATTTAGCCTTTTATCATAATAAGTGCCATCAGGAATTAAGCCTTTTTGTCCTGCAGGTAGATCGTATCCTAAATAATTACCAAGACCAAAACTAGATATATGTTTATTCCAATTATTCAAGCCTTGAGACGGCATATTATCTTTTTCAACAATCAATTTGTAGGTATTTGAAAAATAACTGTTACAAGATCTAGCAATTGCTGTTTTCAATTTAATAGGACTTCCATAAATATCACAGTGACATTTCATGAATTCACTTTTCCTATTTCCATATCTGTAACCTCCATAGCACCTAAAAGAACTTTGTTCATTGATTACTTTTTCTTGTAAACCAATAAGTGCATTCATCATTTTAAAAGGAGATCCGGGAGGGTAAGCGGCCATTAAACCTCTGTCATAAGTGGGTTTATCTGGATTATTCTTATTCATTAAAATTTGTGAATTTTTAGATCGTTTTCTTCCTACTAACATATTTGGGTCATAAGAAGGGGCGGTTACAAGTGCTAAAATTTCTCCAGTAGAAGGTTCTAAAGCAACAATTCCTCCACGTTTACCATTCATTAGTTTCTGAGCATAAACTTGTAAATCTATATCCAATGTAAGTTCAAGGTCTTTTCCGTTTTTTGCTAGAGTATCTTTACTGCCTCCTTTAAAGGCTCCTGTAACTTTATTAAAACGATTTCTATGCAGATATTTTTTACCTTTTCTTCCTCTTAATACGTTTTCGTATTGCCTTTCTATACCATCTTTACCCTCTAACTCGCCTTGTTCGTAGTAGTTATTTTTTCTTGCTTTCTCTTCATTTACCTCGCCAATATAACCTAAAACATTTGCCGCGGCTTTAATTGGATAATCTCTAATGATTCTTTTTTGAATAAAAAAACCTGTGTATTTATGTAATTTTTCTTGTAGAAACGCAAAATCTTCTTTAGCAAGTTGTTTTAGGAAAACCGAAGGTAAATATGATGCATATTTTTCTGCTTTTTTAAATTTCTTTAAGAATTCTTTTTTATCAATTTTTAATAATCTACAAAATTCTAAAGTATCTAATGGTTTAACTTGATTCGGTTGAATCATTACATCATAAGAAAGCTGGTTTGCTACCAATAACTTTCCATTTCTATCATATATATAACCACGTTCAGGATAATCATATATGATTTTTACAGCAGCATTATGAATCGGGTCATAACTTTCGTGCTTTATAATTTGTAATTGAAACAAGCGTCCAATAAAAATTAATCCAACTAAACTGATTAAAAAATAAAGTAAAAAGCTTCTTTGCATTATTTGCTATTGGTAAAAATGTAAGTTCCTGAAAAATAAAGTAATAACGTAAAAGTACTAGAATAAATTGTATTTAAAAAAACATTAGAAAAATTATTAAAACTAAAATTAGCTAAAGAAAAGTAAATTAGATGATGAATTAAAGTTAAAGCTACAACATAGTTAAAAGTTTTACCGAAAGACTCTGATTTTAACTTGAAAAAAGGATAATCCGTTACTACTTTTCTAAAAAATAATCTGACAAAAAATAATCGTAAATAAGCAATGCATAAAATTGAAAATGCATGAATACCTCCAGAATCAGAAAAAAAATCTATTATTAAACCTAATAAAAAAGCATAAAGAAGAAACGGAATTCTATTTTCTTTTAAAGGATACAGAAATACAAAAATGATGTATATGTAGGGATTTACAAATCCTAAAAAAGAAATATTATTAAACACAAAAATCTGCAAGAATAGCAATGATAGAAATAGGAATAATATATTTAAGGGTTTATTCATTTGGATTTTCTAACAGCTTTATTTCGTCTTTATCTAAGTTTTTAACAACATAAACATATCCTAGATTACTCATATCATTAAAAAGTTTTACATAAACCATGTTTTCTGCGGTGTTTCCTTTATTAATTTTGGATATGGTACCAATTAAAATTCCTTCCGGGAAAATGGTAGATTTCCCGCCAGTTTCTATGGTGTCTCCAATTTTTAAAGGAGCTTGTCTTGGTATGTCTGAAAGTTGCACAGAATTATAATTTAAACCATCCCAACCTAATGTTCCAAAATAGTTGGTATTTCTTAAACGAGCATTTATTTTACTATTTCTATTTAGTATAGATTGCACTCTAGCATAACTTTCAGTCGTATTATCTGTAATACCAATAATACCCATGCTATTTACAACCGCCATTTCTCTTTCAATTCCTTGATTTTCACCTTTGTTAATGGTTAAGAAATTAAATTTTTTTGCATAATTATTGTTTATAATTTTTGCAGCAGTAAAGGTGTATTTTTGGTGATATTTTATTGAATCAACAACTGTAGAATCAATATCGGAAATAATACTTTCATTATTTTCTATAATATTTTTTAATCGGGTATTTTCTTCAGCTAAAAGTTTATTTTCAGACTTTAATCCCAAATATTCAGAGATATTATTTGCCTTTGAATATAATCCGCCAGTAAAAAAATTTGCTGAATTTACAAATTTGCTTTTGTGAAACTCAAGATTATTAAATGTTAATGCAAGTGCTATAAATGCTAACAATAAAAAAAACAGAAAGTATTTAAACTTCTGAAAAAAGTAAATGAGTTGTTGCATTGTTAAAACTTAAAAAAAAGGCTAGTTCATTAGCACATTCTTATACTTATTAAGTTCTTTTAAAGCGATTCCAGTTCCACGAACAACCGCTCTCAAAGGGTCTTCAGTAACATAAACGGGTAAATCCGTTTTACGAGATAAACGTTTGTCTAAACCTCTTAGCATAGAGCCACCACCAGCTAAATAAATTCCTGTATTGTAAATATCTGCAGCTAATTCTGGAGGAGTTTTAGAAAGTGTTTCCATAACAGCATCCTCTATTCTAAGAATAGATTTGTCTAAAGCTTTTGCAATTTCTCTAAAAGAGACCTGAACTTGTTTAGGTTTACCACTTAATAAATCTCTACCTTGAACCAACATTTCGTCAGGAGGCGTATCTAGGTCTTCAGTGGCAGCGCCAATTTGAATTTTAATTTTTTCAGCTGTTGATTCACCAACATGTAAATTGTGTTGGGTTCGCATGTAATACATGATATCACTAGTAAATAAATCACCGGCCACTTTTACAGATTGGTCGCAAACAATTCCTCCCAATGCAATTACAGCAATTTCTGTTGTACCTCCACCTATATCAATAATCATGTTTCCTTTGGGTTCCATGATATCTATACCTACACCAATTGCAGCAGCCATTGGTTCATAAATTAGATATATTTCTTTAGCATTCATGTGTTTTGCCGAATCTTTTACAGCACGTTTTTCAACTTCTGTAATTCCTGAAGGAATGCAAATAACCATCCTTAATGCTGGTGGAAATAATTTCTTTTTAATTGATGGAATCTTCTTTACAAATTCCTTAATCATCTCTTCGGATGCTTGAAAGTCTGCAATAACTCCGTCTTTTAAAGGGCGAATAGTTTTAATGTTTTCATGAGTTTTTCCTTGCATTAAGTTAGCCTCTTGACCAATCGCAATTATTTTACCAGAAATTCTATTTCTAGCAACAATTGATGGACTGTCTATAACAACTTTGCCGTTGTGGATTATTAACGTATTTGCGGTTCCTAAGTCAATCGCAATATCTTCCGTCATAAAATCAAAAAACCCCATAAATAATTTTCTAGTTTTGTAGTGTGTATGCTTACAAATTTACTAAAATTAATTGGTAAAAATGTGAATTTTATTAATGTTTAAAATGTCTTGTTCCAGTCATTACCATAGAAATATTATTGTCGTTACAATAGTCTATACTTAATTGATCTTTTATAGAGCCTCCTGGTTGTATAACACTTTTAATTCCTGCCTTGTCTGCAATTTCTACACAATCTGGAAATGGGAAAAATGCATCACTTGCCATAACTGCTCCATTTAAATCAAAGCCAAAACTGGTTGCTTTTTCAATAGCTTGTCTTAAAGCATCAACTCTACTTGTTTGTCCTGTTCCACTTGCTAACAACTGGTTGTTTTTAGTGAAAACAATTGTATTTGATTTTGTGTGCTTACAAATTTTAGAAGCAAATAATAAATCACTTATTTCACTTTCTGATGGTTTTGAATCAGTAACATATTTTAAATCAGTAATTGTATCTGTTTTTGCATCTTTATCTTGCACTAACAAACCATTTAATGCTGTTCTCACATTTTGATTTGGTAACTGTGTAGTTTTCTGAATTAATAAAACTCTATTTTTCTTTCCTTTTAATATTGATAAAGCTTCAACAGTATAACTTGGAGCAATAACAACTTCACAAAATAATTTATGAATTTCTTCTGCAGTTGCGGCATCAATTTCTGTATTGGCTATTAAAACGCCGCCAAACGCAGAAACAGGATCTCCTGCTAAAGCATCAATATAAGCTTGTTTTATTGTTGTTCTTTGTGCAAAACCACAAGCATTATTGTGTTTTAAAACAGCAAAAGTTGGAGCCTCACCTGTAAATTCATTCATTAAATTTACAGCAGCATCAACATCTAATAAATTATTATAGCTTAACTCTTTACCGTGTAATTTATCAAACATCGCATCTAAATCACCAAAGAAATATCCGTTTTGGTGAGGGTTTTCGCCATAACGTAATACTTTAGAAGTTTGCTCACTTGCTTTGTAAACCGTTTCATCTTCATTAAAATAGTTAAAAATGGCAGTATCATAATGAGATGAAATATTGAAAGATTTTGCAGCAAACTTCTTTCTTTGTTCAATTGAAGTTTCTCCACTTTTTTCTGATAAAATTTCTAAAAATTCATCATACTGCTCCATAGAAGAAACGGTAAAAGTATCTTTGAAATTTTTAGCGGAAGCTCTAATTAAAGAAATACCTCCAATGTCAATTTTCTCAACAATGTCTTGTTCTGGTGCACCAGAGGCAACTGTTTTTTCAAACGGATACAAATCTACAATTACTAAATCAATTTGTGGAATTTCATATTCCTTCATTTCTGCAATATCTCCTTCGTGATCTTGTCTGTTTAAAATACCTCCAAAAACCTTTGGATGCAATGTTTTTACTCTTCCTCCTAAAATTGATGGATATGAAGTTACATCTTCAACAGGAACTACGTTTATTCCTAATTCTTTAATGAACTTTTCTGTTCCTCCTGTGGAATAAATAGTAACATCTAAATCATTTAATTTTTCAACTATTGGTGCTAATCCATCTTTATGAAATACAGAAATTAAAGCGGATTTAATTGTTTTTGAAGTGCTCATTTTTTGTTGTGTTGTTAAGTAGGCAAAACTACACAATCATTAAAGAAAAGACAATAAAAAGATAGTAACAAAAACAGTTAGTAATTAACAAAAAGGTTGTTTCTAATCAATGGCCTTATTTAGAACTTTTTTGTCTTTAAAAATTAGAGAATAGTAGCAACTTCTTTGCAAACATATTCTAATAAAATAGTGTCTTTATTTGTAAATATGTTTGCTGTATGTGAGTCTATATCAATTTGACCTATATTTTCTCCAGCAACAAAAATTGGAATTACAATTTCAGATTTCACCTTCCAACCACAAGATATATAATTGTCTTGTTCAGAAACATCTTGTACTACAAAGTTTTCATTGCTTACAGCTACTTGTCCACAAATACCTTTTCCAAAAGGTATGATGGTATGTTCTGTTTCTTCACCAGTATATTGTGCCAATTTAAGCTCATTTTTATCTCCATTTTTAAAATAGAACCCAACCCAATCGTAATAAGAAATTTGTTTTTCTAAATAATCACAAATACTTTGTAATGTTTCTTCTTTTGAAGAGTTCTTTTTGATAATCTTATCGATCTCTATTTTTAGAGCAGCTACATCCATAATTACTAAATCTATTTTTTTGTTAATCAATTGTTTTACAGCCAAACACTCACAAAAAAAATTTAACACAAAGTTAAATTATCTTATTGTAAATTTGCAAAGAACAATGAAACAATTTTTAAATAAAATAATAGCTTCAGCCCTAGCACTTTTAGTGTTATTTTCTACATTGTCTTTTACTATTCAAAAACATTACTGTGGAGATTTTTTAGTTGATATTTCATTTACAGGTAGTACTCAGTGTTGTTCTATGAAAATGAATACCTCTAATAAAGTTGTAAAGAAAAATTGTTGCAAAGATGAAATTCATCAATTTGAAGGTCAAGATGAATTACAATTAGCCTCGGGTGAAAATATTTCGCTGAATAACCAGCAGTTTTTAACGGCTTTCTTATTTGCGTACAAAAAGTTATTTTTAGAAAGCTATCCTAAAAATAGTCTCCGTAAAGTTTTTCCGCCACCTGAAATTCGTCAGAATTACCAGATTATTTATCAGTCCTTTTTAATTTGATTTTTGAAGTTTAACAATGATTAATTGCCTTTTTAGGTGATTAGCTTCTAGTTTAAATTTAAAATCAATATAACATGAAAAAATATATTATAAATAGTTTATTACTATTTATGCCAATCCTCATCTTTTCTCAAACTACTTTTAAAGGGATGATTATGGATAAAAATCACCCAAAAGATAATTTAGGTGTTGAGGGCGCAAGTGTGCATTGGCTCAATACAAGTGTGAGTGCAATAACCAATAAAAAAGGTTGGTTTACAATTGATTATAAATCAACTTATAAAAAGTTAATAGTAAATTATATTGGTTACAAGACTGATACAATTGTAATTAATAATTTAGAGCCTCTACATCATTTTATAACACCAGAAAATAATTTAGAGGAAATTACAGTAAAAAGTAAACGTAAATCAATACAAAGGTCCTTTTTATCAACTGTGAATGCTTTTACTGTTAATCAAGAAGAATTATTGAAAGCCGCTTGCTGTAATTTGGCTGAAAGTTTTGAAACAAACCCGTCTATAGATATTAGTTTTTCTGATGCTTTGACGGGTGTAAGACAGATTGAAATGTTGGGTTTGCAAAGTCCTTATTTATTAATTACACAAGAAAATATTCCTTCTGTAAGAGGAGCAAGCCAAGTTTTCGGAATGACATTTACTCCAGGAACGTGGGTAGAAAGTATTCAAATAAGTAAAGGTGCAGGCTCTGTGGTAAATGGATTTGAAAGTATTTCTGGTCA
>Ga0206127_1001623_pt1 | contig 24059 bp, 28 predicted proteins | sample Helgoland_Spring_6_FD_148646 | JGI IMG/M metagenome (GOLD analysis project Ga0206127, IMG submission 148646) | Pelagic subsurface seawater microbial communities from Kabeltonne, Helgoland, North Sea - Helgoland_Spring_Bloom_20160419_1 | ecosystem: Environmental > Aquatic > Marine > Epipelagic ...
AGGCCAATAGTGACCTCTACCTCCTTCCCGCTATCCAATACATAGGATAAATCTACATCCGGAGATGTAGTTTTAAGATTATTTCTAAAAGCTCTAGCATCTCTTGCTAAAAAGCCATTATCTACGAATTCTCTAACGGTTTTTTTATCTGAATCCCCATTTACTGAAAGGATCATATGTTTCATTCTAGTAGATAATTCTGCACTAGAATTTTTATTTAATTTTTTTAGTCCTTGAACTTCTCTATTAATCTGGTCTTCATCTTTTCCTGTTAATAACTTATATGTTAAATCAATTTTAGAATGGGGTAATTTAAAATTAAATTCATTTTGACCATCTGTAATTAAAGAAGAATCAAATTCTTTATTTTCTATTCTTCCTAAATCAATTATATGCTCTTCATCACCAATCATAACTTTATAATCAGCACCATATCCTAAAATACGAGTAGCTATCATTACTGCATTTTTATCTCCTACTATTAAATCTTTATGATTAACTCCTTCTGTTACTATTACAGAATCTATTAATTTATCAATTACTGTACCATTTTTAATATATGCTTGATTAGTAAGGATATCTTCTTCCTTAGCTGTCATATATTTTATTTCAACTTTACCACTACGTAATTTGTGATCTTTAGGATATACTAATCCTTTAGAAGGTAAATCTACTGTTTCAGTAGGTAATTTAAATTCACTCATAATCTTTATTTTAATTAAAACTTTGTTCGTGTATACATATGTAATATAAAAAAAAGCCTGGCGTAAGCCAAGCTATTTTTAAAAATATGTTAATTTCTATTAGAAATTTAAAACACAATAATCTGGTTGTACAGTTAATTGTATTTCTTGTGCAGCATTTTCAGTATCCCAATTGAAATCTCCAAAGTTAGCTTCAGTAATTAAAGCTCCTTTAATAATCCATTCAGATACGATATCACCTACAGGTCCTAATACGTTCATAGTTAAATCTTTTTTATAAAAATCACTATATCCATCTCTACCTGTTACTGATTCATGATGTAATCTAACCCACTCCATACATGCTTGAGCACCACTTGGAGTAATTGGATCAAATAATGTCATCTGAATTGTACCCCATTTTGATTTACCTTTTACATATCTTTCAACATTTATGTGATTTAAAGGTACTGTTCCTTGAGTTAGTGTTACAGCTCCAATTCCCTTAATTTGATAAGAAGGAATTCCATCTACATACATTATGAATCTATTCTTTTGTTTAGGTTCAAAAGCTGTGAAAAATATTTCGTTTGGGTCTAATACTGCCATTTTATTATTTTATTTATTTTATTATAAATATTCTGTTTTTTAGTTTTTATGCAGGGAAATCAACTCCTGTTGGTAATACATTGAAATCTAGGATTATGAATTCTGCTGTTTTAGTTGGTTGTAAATATATTGCTCCAACTAATTCGTTTCTATCAATAACATCTGGTGTATTGTTAGTTTCGTTCATTACAACTTTAAACGCGTATAAACCTTGTCTTTGTTGTACTGATTCTAAGTATGGGTTAACTTGTGTCAAGAAGTTATTTCTTGTACTAATTGTATTTTGCTCAAACACTAAGTTATCTGATACTTGTACTATAAATGATTTAACTGCTATTAGCAATCTTCTTACATTTACTCTATCTAATGCACTTGCTCTACGTTGTAATGTTTTTTGTCCAAATACTACAACTCCACTTGCTGGGAATGTTGCTATTGGATTTACATTTCCACTGTATAAAGTGTCTCTTTGTCCTGATGTTAATCTTTGTTCTGCTCTTATAACATTCCCTAAAGCACCTCTAACTAAACCTGCTGGTGCAAACCATGGCTCAGATGATGCGTCTGTAAATGAATATACGCCTGGAATAAATGCTGAAGCTGGAGACCAAGTGGTCATGCCGCTAGTTGGGTCAATTGCTTGTAACCACGGCCAATACGCAGCTGCATAACTTGAATCAAATGCTGTAGCACTTGCTACTGTTTGTGATACTGTTTTACCATATGCTGATGGGTCAACTACTGTTATACAATCTTGTCTATTTTCTGCTAATGCTACTAATGAATTAACTTGAACTAATGAATTTGTAAATGATGAATCTCCAATTAATCCTGGTGCAACTACAACATTAAAGTTATAATCATCTTTATTATTAAGTAATGATATTGATGCTGAATAATCTGTTGCCGTTAATCCCTGTATATTCGTGTCAATTATGTTGCTATTAAATTTAGCTGGCGACATTGATGCCTGAATATTTTCTCCAGTTGCTCCCGTGAATGATCCTGAAGATGCTACTGGTATAAATTTTGAATATAAAGTTCCTGCTGATCCACTATTTACTCCACCTGCATTGTTAAAGAAATTTGGTGTTGGAGTTAATACTGATTTTACAGAAATATATTTACTTCTATTAACATAATCTCCTGTTGATTTAACATAATAATCAGCTCCATCCTGTGCAATTTCGTGAGTAGTATTACCTATTACTCTTTCTATATAATTTGGTTGGAATGGATCTAATGATAAATCATTAAATGTTTCTAAAATTGATGGTGAATTTGAAGTATCGTTACCTTGTCTTACTATTAAAGAGAAAGTACCTGATCCTGTATTAACACCAGCAATTTGCCATCTAACATTATCTGCAGTACCTAATGCTAATGTACCACTTGCAGCATCAGATGTTGCATAGTTGTTCATTATAGTTCCTTCAGAAATTGTTTGGATTTGGAATGATTCTGATGTTTCAAGATTCATGATTCCACTATTTCCAGATCCTGCAGTACTACCTGAGGTAAATGCTGGAGCGAAATCACCATGAGTAACTCTTGTTACTAATAATGAGGTTCCACCTTGTCTAAAGTAATTATTAGCCGCTGTAGAAGTTAAGTAAGAATACTGTAGAGATGCACTTTCAACTGTTTGACCAAATATTGCTTGGTACTCACTGAATGAAGTAACTAATGTAGGTTTTTCTACAGGTCCTTTTACTGCTGGTCCTATAATCGCTGCTCCGAAATTTAATGGGTTTTGTTGGATAAATGATTGATCATTTTCTCTTGCCAATACGCCTGGAGATATTAATGTTTCTGCCATTGCTTTATATTATATATTAAAGTATTATTTTGTTATAAATATTAGAAATTTCCTCAAAAGTCTATTCTATCGGACTTATTTCACCATTTGTTAAATTTATGTTTCCACTACCGTATTTTTCTTCTAATCCTTTAGCAGTAATGTCTTGTTCTTTTTGAAGTTCTTTAAAATTTTTAAATAACTCCTCTTTTTTTTCATTTTGGACCATTTTATTTAATTCTATGGATCCTAAACTAAATATTATATCATTGTTTTTTGTTTGATAACTATTTAGTAATTGTAACTCTTTTTCTGATAACTTTTTAGACATAATGTATTTGTTTGATTATAAATATATTTAGATTTATTAAAATTAATCCCTTATCCTACCATCTGTTGTAGGATTTCTTAAAGGTGTAGTATCTCTCATATCTCTTACTGTTTCTGTTGAAATTGTTACTTTAGCCTTTGAACTATATTTTTTCATAGCATTTAAATCTTTTTGTATAACATCAGGAATAATGTAACCCCTTAATCTTATATTAAAAGTACCTTTAACAAGCCTGTCTTGACCCATTATTAATTCTGTTGCTGTTGCAAACGAATCTATAAATGCTCTAAATTTGTATCTTTCAGGATTACCCCAATATGAATCAGATGCGTATTCACATGCTTCAATAATTTTATTTAATTGAGACATATAATAAGTTTGTATAAGACAACTATATTCTAATGTTACATAATCAGGTTGTGCTACTACATGATAAGTGTCAACGGGTATTCTATTATTTAATTGTGAAAAATTATCATAAAAGTTATTAGCACCATATGTTTTAGACCATGTACCATATAAATTGGGTTGATTAGAATCTAATTTATTAGCTACTGATCTGTCTTTTGTTATTGTATCTCTTTTAATTACGATAATAGGTAACATAATTGCACCTTGTTTATCTCTATAATATCCATCTCTTTGAAATGATTTCCATCTTTCAGGAGCACCATATATTACTGGTACTTCTCTACGTTGACCATTTTGAGTAACAAAAGGTTTAATTACATTTTGAAAATAATAAAATACAGCTTCATCTAAATCTTGTATACCAACAGAGTATTGTTTTGTTTTATCTTCCTTAAAACTCATTTCCTCAGACCTATTAAAACTTATTCCTGTATTTTGGTAATTAGCATTTTCATGCCCATCATTAAAATTAGGATTAGTTTGAATACCTCTATCTTCAATACCATTAAAAGCTTTTTGCTTTGAAACAGATATTTGTTTTTGAGTTTTTGGTGTAGGTTTTCTAGGTTTTGCCATTACATTCTTTCTCTATAAGGTGAAATTGCTACTTTATCCGCTGGGATATAATATGTTGAAACTAATGTTGATAAATTATTACCAAAGTTTTCTAATCCTGGGTTTAGTGGGTTAACATTATTTGGGTATTTTGGATTTTTACCTCCCCAATATTGGTTAGCTACTGTACTTTGTACTCCATAATATCCTTCTTGATATAAAACAATATCACCTACTCTAGGTAATACGTCTGCATCTACTAAATCATCTCTAAAAAAATAAAATTGAATTCCTTGTCCAAATTGAACACCTTCTACATTATCAACATATTGTTCATTTTCTCTATTTATTAAAACATTAAATATAAAAGGACCGTCATAAAATTTTTCTTCATCGGCTTCTCCATATAAATTAACTTTAGTTTCTTCTAATTTAAATTGATATAAGGAGCATTGCTGAGTAATAATATTACCCATCAGTTCTCTATTTAACTTTCTAACCAGAGACATATCTCTCTGGGTGGTGAACATTGCCATATTATGCTATATAGATTGTGTAAGGCACTTGTTGTAACTCTATCATCTTAGCTTCAGCTTCAGATGCCCTACGATTTAATAATGCTTGTCTTGATGTTTCATCAAAATAATTCCTTAATCTTTCAAGTAATGCTGTTTTTTCAGATGTTGCCGCTGATATTAAATCACCTTGATTTAAATTAACTTCAGCATTTGGAATAGGTATACTGCTATATTTTCCTCTTACGTATCCTAACATTTCTTTAGATAAAGATAATGTGTATTCAAAAATCCATTGTCTACCAATTGAATTAATGTAATCGTAATTTGGATTTTCGTATGGTGTATTTGAAACATTTGTTACTGATGTTGGTGTTTTTTTAACTGAGCCTTCTATTCTTTCATCTCTTATTATATATTCAAACCAAACTCTACGTTCACAACATCCATCACAATCATCATTTCCACCACTAAAATTAGGGATAGGGAATATTCTTAACATATCATTTCTTATTTCAAAGCTATAATTACTTCTTCTAACTTGTCTATTCATATCAATAGATTGAATAACTTGTAAGTCATAATTTAAAGGCATCATTAAGAAACCTTCTGCTCCACCAAATCCACCTACACCTGCAATTCCAGCTGCAATAGCTCCTCCAAATCCAAATCCATTATAAGGATCCATTAATATAGCTGATGCTGGTAATGGTTCTTGATAAAATACTCTTTTAACTTCTATACCAAAATCCCCAAAAGCAGCTAAGCCTGTTCCTAAAGAACTAGTTATTAAGCTTTGAGACATAAATGTTTGAAAAGAATAATCTTGTTGGCTTGAAGTTAAAGCAAATGAACCAGAATAATAAGGCACATTACCACCTGATCCTGCTTCAGCACCATACATTTCTGTAAGTCTTACTATTGGTTCAAATGATGGTGTTATTATAGCTTGATTTAAAGGACCTGATCCTGTTTTTAAACCTTCTAATGTTAATTGATTATCTCTTACTTTATAAGCATATAACTCATTTCCATAGGTAGTTACAGCTTCTTCAAAAGCTGTGTAAAACGACCCTGATTGTAATTCAACATCAACTAATGGATAACCTAATCTCCTTGCGCAAAAATCAGCTACTTTATCTGCATCTAAATCAAAATCCGCTTGTGTATCATAAAAACCAAACGGTGTTGCACCGGGTGCGAATGATGATGACCCTGGCCAAATTGGTACATTCATATTATTAGTATTTTGTTATAAATATTGAAAATTTCTTTATTATTATAAACAAAAAAAAAGAGGCGCAAAAGCGCCTCTAATTTATTAAGATCCAGTTTAATCTCTAATTATAGAGTGTTTAAACCTGAAATTTCGATAGTACCATAAAATTCTGGTCTTACCATTTTCTTAGCATATCTAGTCAATAGACCTTTTCTAGGCACAAACGTGTCTGGATCATATACTAATGGAGTCATAATTAATGGAATGTATGGAGCAAATACAGCACCACTTTCTAAGAATTGTCCACCTCTAAATCCTAATAACATAATGTTAGAAGTCATGTAAGGGTTTTTGTAAACTTTATATCTTCCGTTTAATTGACCTACTTTTTGTACACCAAATGCATAAGAAGCTTTAGCAGCATCTCCATCTGAATCAGATGCAAATCCTGGTATAGATTCAATTATTGTAGCAACTGTTGGAGATACTACCATAAAGTTAGCACCACCTCTAAGAGTTTTCTGGTGAATGATATTACTTAACTTTTGAACTTTAGTTCCTAATGTTTGGAACCATTGTCCTTGAGAATTGTAAAATCCTAAATCGCTTACAGCACCTGCGCTATTAATTGCAGTGTTGTTAACAGCTGACCATACTTCAGTTCCTGCAGCAGCATTAGTAATTAACATACTTAAGATTTCTAAGTCAATTTCTAATGAAATGTACTCACTTAAGATTGAAGTTAATTCAGCTTCAGCATCTAATGCATGATATGCATTTAAATCCTGTGCAAATTCTGGTGTCCATACAGCTTTCAATTTCTTAGTTTTAGCAACGATAGCAGATGATTTCATCTGTACATTGATTTCTGGAATTGTTTGTGCTGGGCAACAGTAAGAACCTGTTAGGTTGTTGTTTCCGTTTGGTAATGAATTACCTGCTTCAAAGTCACCTCTGTATTGATCAGTTGGTTGTAATGAGTAAGATAATTGACCAATTCTTGCAGCACCACCTACATTCCAGTTAGAACGAGATACTACGAAAGAGATCTGTCCATTTTGGCTTGTACTGAATGCACTTACTTGAATTGGAGCAGCTGATGCTGAGAAAAGTTGGAATGACTTTACAGCAGTAGCGTCTGGGTATGCGAAACTTGAAGTGTTAAATGTTACTAAAACATATTCGTTGTTAGCAACTGATGCAGAATAATCTGAATCATAATCTAAGTTACCCCAAGATGCAGTAGCAGCAGCAACTGAAGCTTTTATACTTCCTGTTGTTTGTGTAGAGTAAGAGAATCTACCAGATCCATATAATCCACCTGCGCTATCGTTACCAAATGGATTAGTAGCAACGCTACCGTTTCCATAAAGTGAATCACCAGCTGAAAATGGTGATTTATCTGTTCCATATTGGAAGTCTAGGAAGAATACAAGACCAGAAGGTAAGTTCATTGGTTGAACCGAAACAAATTCCTTTGCAGCGATTTGACCAAATACTTTTCTTACTAATGGTAAAGCAACTCCTGCCCATTGACCACCAATGTTTACAGCAGTTTGTGATTGAAATGTACCTGAAGATGCATTTCCACCACCTGTTTGAGAAGATTCAACAACAAGTTGTTTAGCTTGGTTTTCAAGAATAATACCCATGTTATTTTTATGGGAACCATCTAAACCTTCTAAAAGACCTGTTTTTTCCCATTTTGTAGCTAATCTAGCAGCATCGCTCTGTACTGAGTGATACGGATTAGCACTTTCTAAAAGAGAATTTAAGCTCATAATAATAGTTTTTTTAAATTGTGTTAATGTTATTTTAAATTAATCCCGCAAGCTTACGCATACGGTTAAAAACGTCATTTGATTCGATTATAGGTTGTTTTGTTGACGTCGCTTTTGGTTCTAAACCACTAGCTTTCGATGCTAAACCTTTTACTCTATTAACTGGAGCATTATCTAGTAATCCTTCGTTTAATGTAGTAAAAATTGTTTTTGCTGTTTTTACATCCTTGGCCTTATCAAATGCCTTTAATACTTTTACTTTTTTACTTTCTGTCAAGTTTTTAGCTTTAAAGATTTTATTAGTGTAAAGTAATTTCGCGTTTAATAGATTTACTTCATTTAGTTCTGCTTTTAATTCATTTACTGAATTGATTGCAGATTCTAAATCTTCTTCCATTTTACGCATTTTTTCAGTTTCCATTTCTGGCTTAGATTCCTTTTCGAACTTACCGTCCTTTTTCTCATCGTCACCTTTTCTTTGAACTGGATTAGACATTTTTTCGTCTAACTCGTCTTTTTTAGCTTTCTTCATTTCTTCGTCAATTTCAATGTCTACATCTACGTCTTCAACATCTTCGATGTCAATTTCGTCTTCCATATCCATTTCGTCTTCTACGAATTCGTCGCCTGGTTCAATTGAACCATCAGCAACCATGTCTTTAATGACATCTTCAATAAAGCCTTTTAGGTCGTCTTCAGACATATCTTCAAGGTCAATTTCCTCGTCGTCCATGTCTTCTTTTTCGTCCTTCATACCGTCTTTGTAGCCTTCTTCTTCAGCATCCGTACGAGCGTCTTCTTTCATGTCTTCTTTCTCGTCTTTCATGCCGTCTTTGTAGCCTTCTTCTTCGGCGTCAGTTCGAGCATCTTCGTTGACGTCTTTTTTCTCATCAGCTTTTAATTTAGCTAATTTCTTTTCGTCGTCAGCAAGATCTTTTTCTAGATCTTTAATGTGGTCTCTATCATCTCTGATAGCACCTTCCATTTTTTTCTGCTCTTCTTTGTTACCCTTTTTAGAGTCTTCAAGTTCAGCTAATAGTTCATCCAGATCAATTTCTTCTTCTACTTCATCTTCTTGAACCGTTGATTGTCCCACTTTACGTGGAGCTAGGTCCTTTAAAGAATCACCAGCAGGTGAATTTTTTCTTTCGAAACTAGGAGCATCAGCTTCTTTTACTTCCTCTTCAGATTCTTTTACATCCTCTTCATCCTTTTTATCCATTTCATCTAACTTTGCAGATAGCATAGATTTAAGGTGTGGAGTGAAAGCTTCTTCTAGAGCAAGTTTTGCATTGGCGATTGCTACTTCCCTAACGGATTTAGCATCAGCAATGGCTTCTTTTAGCAAATCTCTGTTTGTTGCCATAATTCCCAAAATTTTTGTTTGTGAAATACGATTATTAAGAATCGTAATAGGTATTAATTATTTATCGACATCATATAAGATAATCATGATGTATTCTGGTTATACGTATATGAGTATTTTTAGAAATTACACTATTGGGCAAGATCCTTTTGAACAAAGGATTTCGTGTATTAAAGAATTAACTTTATTGTAATCATAGTTAGTTATTTCTTTACCTTCTTTAATTGTATGCATATAAGAACCTGGATTTGAGGGTGTGGAAACAAAATCCCAACATAATAATTCAAAATCATCTTGTACTTCCATTACACCACCTCTATCTTGTAATGATCCCATTCCTCTTGATGATACACCTACTGTAACACCATGACCTATTAGTTCTTTAAGTATGTTTCCTGATGGAGTAGGTAAAATTTCTATTTTACCCATTACATTATCTCCATCCCACCAATATTCAGATATTAGATGAGATACATTTTTTAAATTTACTACTGAAGATTCAGGGTGATCTAATTCCCCCATTGAACGTCTTTGTTCTATTAATTCAGAATATTTATCCATTTCTCTATTCCATAGATCCTTTGAATAATATCTACCATTACCATTTTTAACTTCAGCTGTCGCTAATACACCTTCAACAAGCAAATTACCAGCATCAGAAATATTTTCTGTTAGTTGATTTGGTGATGGTTTAAACGCATGCGTTTCTATTAGTAATGTCTTCATGTATAACTTTAATTTATTTGTAGTTACCTACATATTTTGCATTAATTGCACCTGCAATTTTTTCAGCGTCTTCTCTTGATTTACCTTGATCCATGATATCATCAACTACACTATCAAATGACTCATCCACTTCTTCAGTTTCGTCTACCATTTCTTTTTTAGAGTATTTTTTACCACAAGATTTTTCGTAAAGTTTTTCCATTTTAGCCTTTTTCTTTTCAAGATCTTTAATTTCTCTCTGCATTTGCTTCATTTTAGACTTATCAATTAATTCACTAAGGTTTTCATCTTCTTGAATTGAACTAACTCTATCTACTTTTTCTTGAATATGATCATGTAAAAAATCTAATTGAGCTTCCATTTTAACTTGTTCAGCTTCTTTTCCTATTTCTGCTAATTTAGAATCAATTGATTCTTTTTTTACTTTCTTTTTCTTTTCTTTTTTATCTTTAAGTGCTTTTTCCATAGATTCATCTTTATCTCCATCTCCATCAACATCTGGATAATCAGGTCTTGCTTCTTCTTCCATGCCTGCTTTATCTTGAGAAGCATCTATTGCTTTATCAACAGCATTTTCTTTTACTTCAGGTTCCATTGGTTTTTCAGTTTCAAAATCTTGTAAACTTTCTGCCTCTTTTACAGGCGTCCATTGTAATCCTGATTCATTCATCATTTGCTTTATTACCTCACCTGATAATGAAGCTAATGAATTAGGGTTTCCTTTACCTACTGCTATATTTTCTTTTACTATTTTTTGAATTGATTCTTTTACTACAGCCCAGTTATTATCAGAATCTTTTAATTTATCACTAAATCCACTACCACCATATGTTTTACCATCGTTTTCTTGTGTTGCTGGTTGTTGGTATCCTAAATCTTTAACTCCAAACTGTCCATTTTTTACATAATGTAATGGATCTTTAGCTAAGTTTTTAATTGCTAAAGCTTGTGCTGCTTCTAATGTTAATTCTGGATTGTATTTAGTTTCAACATAAACACCATTTAACATTTCTTGCCCATTAACATTATTAATGTTATCTACAGTAGGTGAATAATCATAATTATGTGATGCAACATTTTCTACACCATCAGAAATATTTTTATAACTACCATAAGAACCATTTTCAACTTCAAATTTATATTTTGGATCAGCTGATACTTTTTCATCTTGTTCCTTATTATTATATTTCATACTTAAGTCATTTCCATCTCCACGGTTAACAATAGGATTTAATGATTTATCTCCAGCTTCATTTAAAAAAGAATTAAATTTAGATTCCCAAGTTGGTTTAGCCGGAGCTTCCCATGAACTAACAGGTTTTAAATCTACATAATTTTCTTGGATTACACTTCTTCTTTTTAAAATGTTAGCTGCTTGTGTAAAATTAGCAGCATTATTAATCATTGAAGGATATTGAAGCTTTGCTTCTTTAAGGAATACATCTTTTGCTCCTTTTCCTTCTTTAATTAAATTGTATTGTTCTTGTAGTGTTTTCATATTATTTTCCTAATAGTGTTTCTATGTCTTTTATAAAATCGCCAATTAAATCTGTAGGTTTAACTACAGCATAAGTATTTGGCTGTTCTCTGTATACTTTTATCGTCTCTATTTTTGCTTGACGTAAGTCTTTTTTTATGTTATCTAATCTTGCTTCTAAATCATCAAATGCATCAATACGTGCTTCTTGAAATTTAGATGCTTCAGTTTCTTCTTTAACTATTCTGTACTTCATATTATAAATATTAGCCCTATCCCCAAAGTTTACGAACTGGCATAGACGATCCCTTTTGTACATAAGTTCCCTGTTTATTTTTTGGAACTAATTTATACTTAAATCCTTTTACATAATAATTATCTTTTACTCCATCTTCACTTGCTGCTGGTCCAGGTCCTAATGTAGCACCAGGATTTTCTTTATTTTCAGTAACTCCAAATGAACTTACCATACCTGAAGGTAATTTCATTTTTTGTTTAGATGTTACTTTTTTTGCTTTTGGTACTTTTGCAAACTTTTTTCTAATAATATTTTCTGCTTTTTCCTTTACTGCTTTGTATCCAATAGAAGTGTATGCTGAATCATTATCTGTTCCATCTTCTTTTTTATTTTTATTAAAGGCATAAGGTGTATTATAAGCACCAGCTGCACCTGACATAGATGCTTCATCCACATCTTCCTCGTTCATAGTCATTCGCTTATAATCTTCTGGGTATTCTGAACGTAAATGGGTTCTGATTTTATTTCTAATCTGTCTTATATCTTCATAAAACCCTCTAAATTTTTGATCGTCTTTTACTTTAGTATAAACACCTTTAGCTGTTGCGGCTGCGTCATTGATATCATCAAATAACTTATCAAAATTAGGTAAGTTAGTTACTTTCCAAGATACTTTACCACTTTCTGGGTTTACTGCATCTACAGTATATCTAGTGTCTCCATCTTTAGAATATGTTACATCCCCAACTTTAGCTCCAATTTGGTTTGCTAAATTAGGAGCTGGAGCTTCTTTAATTTTATACTTGTACGCCATTTGCTATTTTAATTTCTTGAATTAATTCATAATATTGAAGCAAGTCAACTAGATTATCACTATCTACCTTATCAGTTTTATCTAATTCAACTAGTAATTTTGAAACTTCTTGTACTTTAATTTGTATAGCTTTATCTTTAATGTTGTTTCCTGTTTCTTTTAGTAATGAATGTAATTCTTTAATTTTAGAATTATAAAAATTTCTTAAACTAGGAGTTGAATCTACAGAATTAATAAATTCTTTAAGTACTTGTTTTTGATCAATACTTAAACCATCATATTTATCATTAAATTTTTCTAATAATATTCTATGGGTTAATGATCTAACATCTTTATCATACTCAGAAAATTCATTTAAAATTTTATCTGTATCATCTTTAGGGATTATCTGTTTAGTCAGATGTTCTAATAGAGTTATTTTATTTTTATTAATTTGATTAATATCAGTTACTTGTTTACTGTTATAACTTTCTATTAGAGTATAAATAGAACCTATTTCTTTGTAATTATTTATTTTAGAACCAAAAAAGGATTCTAAATTATAATATTTTTTAATCTCATTAATTAAATTATATTTTTGCTTTTTTAATACAGTTCTATTTAATTTTGTAGAACTTTCTAAAATAGTAGATAGTAATAGATTAGCTCTACCCTCACTTAGTACTTTAGATTTTAAAACAGATTCATATAACTTATATTCACGTCCAAGTTCACTTTTTACAAAGTTTTCTTTTAGTAGGTTAATTGCCGGTGAGTCTACGCCTTTTAAAGTATCGGCTGTTATTTGCCTTACTAGCAGTTCAAATAATATGCCAGTATTTTTATACTTTGAGTGTTTTATTTTCATCAAAAATATATTTATTTATAAATATTAGTCTTTTAGTTGAGATTCATCAAGTAACGATGAAGTATTTTTATCTTCTTCAAAAATTAATTTTTTCTTATTTAAAGATTTAAAAATTTCTTTGTTTTTTAAATAAGTAGTTTGAGCACTTACTGTTTCTCTTATACTAGGTCTTCCACTACCTTCATTTTTATCTGTATCTTTCATACGTTTAGTACCTAGTGGATCTTTACCAAAATTACTTTCTTGTTTACCTCTATTAGATATTGAATCTTTTGGTCTACCCTTATCTAAATCATCAGCATAACCATCTGGTACATTTGCTGGGTCAGATTGTGTTCTTCCCATTCCATATAATGATGCTAAATCATGAGGTGTACCATATGATTTACCTGTTGATACTGGATCATTACCTTCTGCTGTTATTTGGTCTACTCTAAACTTACGTTTAGCATCTTCTCTAACTAAATCTCTATACTCATCATATTGGTCTTCACTGAAATGATAAACATTGTGATAAATCCAATCAGATGGTACTAAACCTTGTTCTAATAATGTACCTGCTAATTCAGATTTTGATTTCATTAATTCAACTTTCTCCTGTTCAAATATAATTGATGGAGTAGTCATTGATAATTCAAAATTAGTTAACGTTTCATCAGTATAACCTTGAGTATATAAATGAACTAATGCTATTTTATTTAATTCTGATAGTAATATTCTTTGTATTCTATCAATTGTACGAGCAAACCTAATATCTTCGGCTGCTAATGTAGCTTTTCCTTCTATATTTTCATCATAACCTAAAAATGCTTTAGGTATTTTAAGAGCTGCAAATAATTTATCTCTTAAGTATTCAACGTCTTGAATACCATCATATGATAAACCTGGTGTAGTATCAATTTTAGTTGCATTATCATTTCCTCTAACTGGTATATAAAAATCTTCAAGCATATTTTGCATATTATACTTTAAATTATATTCACCTGTTTTTTCATCCATCATAGGAGTACGTTTCATACTTGAAATAGTTTGTTGCATAAATGCTTCTATTTCATTTGGAGGTATAGAACCAACATTTACATAAAATACTCTTTTTTCAGGTGCACGTGCAATTCTGTGAATTAACATAGCGTCTTCCATTAAAGAATATTGTTTATATAATTTTCTTGCAGGTTCAATATATGATCTACCATAAGGAAGGTAATTAACATCAGCTACCATTCTAAAGTGAGCCATTTCATAATTTTCATAAGTAATACCTGGACTATTATCTGCACCTTGGTTAGGTACATTATAATAACCATAAGAACTACCTGCAAAACCATCAGGATTCCATTTATATAATACTTCAGCTGGATTATCTGGATTATTTCCTTCTAATCTTTCAATATGATATGCTGTGTATGGTATAACATTGTAAACACCAAATTTTTCTGCTATTTCTAATTTTAGGAAGAAATCGCCATATTTACACATTTGTCTAACCCACATCCATAAATTAAATTCAATATTTAAAACATCATAAAATAAATTATAAAGTATTCTTTGTATGTCTTCATTTGAGCTTCTAATTTGTAATACTTCACCCATGTCATTTTTAAGTGTAGATTCGTCAGCTATAATATCTAAAGCAGAAGCAATAATGGCATCTGTATCCATTATATCATATTCTGAATATAGTGTAGTTCTTAAATATTGATAGTTTAAATTAAATTGAGCCCCTAGTAATGATGTTGGGGCGCTAGAATATACCTTATTAAATCTGTCTACTAAAGCATTAGTTTCATATTCCCCACTCGATTGGATATGTCCTGAATCTATAGTTTTAACTTGATTTCCCCCAACATTTCGTACTACTACATCTGTTGAAAATAGTTTCCTTAGTCTTGAAAATACGCTTTTATCTGCCATATTAATATATAATTATCGTTATAAATATTACTATAATAACCAACTTATATCCTCGTTGCCATCAGGTGTGTTCATTTGGTAGGGATTTTTAACTTTTTGGTTACCTACGCCATAACTTGCCTGATAAGGAGTTCTGTTGACTTTCATATTGTTTAATGTTTGTTTTTGTATGTCAATACCTCTTTGTCTATATTTTAAAGCTGTATCTCTAATATACATAGCCATACCAAAGGACATGACTAAATCATCGTTATACCCTGTTTGAGCTTCTGGTCTTCCATTACGCCAAATAAAGGTTTTCATTTCTTCAACTAATCTTTTAGATTGTATAGTTACGCCTTTGTCACCAATATATTCTTGTAATTTACCTATTACCATAGGTCGTGTTCTAGAAGACATAGTAAACCCAGCTACCATTTTTGAATGGTCTTGAAATTTATCAAAATAAGAATTTACATTTGTTCCTTCTGATTTTTGGGAATAATATAAATTAGGGTAATTTCTATCAATACAAACCTGTATTGTAGCCCATCCTATATTAGCATTTTCTATTACTAATAATGCTTCATTATACTCAGTTGCTATACCAACTAATAAATGTCCAAATTCTTTAGTACCTAATTGTCCTTTATATTCTGCTACTTGAACATTATTAGTAACATCTAATACATGAAATGCAGAATAATCTTTTCCGTCACCTCTAGATACATCTGCTACTACTAAATAATCTCTAGTATAATCTGCATTTTCCCATACCCATAAATTTTTATCAACTCCTCTTCTTTCTAATGGTGATTTTATAAATGATTTTTCATAATATTCTATATATTCACTGTAAAATACAATATCACCAGAAGTACTAAAATCACAATCACATTCTTGTGCTGCCATTCTAGGATCACCTAATAATTCATTTTGTGTATCTCTCCACTTTTGATCTCTTTCTGGATGGACATACCAAGGTAATTTAATAGGTAAAAATTGATTTTCTTTTGCTTCTGCTCTTGTCCATGTTTGGTGAAACCAATTACCAGTACCATAAGGGGTAGATAATGCTATACAACCACCACCTGTTGCTAATGTTTGTTGTGCTGATGCCCAAATTTCTCCAATATTATCAATAAAAGCTGCTTCATCAATTAATAGTAAAGATACTGCTTCAGATCTACCAGCATCACTTGAAGCTGATGTAGCTTTAATTTGAGATCCATTTGATAATCGAAGATTTAATTTATTATTTTCTGCTGCATCAATTTTAAGCCAAGATGGTAAATTTTCATACATAAATTTTACCTTTGTAACCATGTTTTTAGCTGTTTCTTGTTTTGTTGCTATACAAAGTATATTTTTATCTTTATGAAATGTCATCATCCACAAAGAATAACCTGCTGATAAAGTAGATATACCTAACTGTCTAGATTTTAAAATAATAGAATAAGGATTGTCTTGAAATAATGTAAGTACCTTTTCTTGGAAAGGAAATAGATTAAATTGTATGCGCCCTCGTTGTGGGTGCTGTATATAACAATATTTACGCATAAAATGTACAGGATCCCGAGCACATTTTAAATATTCTTGACGTATTACTTTTTTTAAATCAGCCATATTATTTTGTCAATACTAAAATACCTACTGCAACTAATATACCAGCTCCAGACATTAATTTGGTTTTTACCTTTTGCTTTTTTAAATCAGTTTGAAGTTTTAAAGAAAGTTCTTTTGATAAAGCTATTTGGTTTGATTTGGTATTTAACATACTTTCAAAATTTACAACTCTTTCATTTAATTTATTTATAACACTATCTTTAATAACAACTTTTTTTTCTAATAAGCCTATTTTTTCATTGACTATTATTAGTTCATTTTTATTCCCGTCTCCTTTAATTAAATCTTTAATTACTAGACGAACTATTGGCTTTTTTAACTGAATCGAGGTACTGTCCGTAACGTTCTGTGAAAAACCTTGTAAGCTCATCATCATTAAAGCTATCAACGGAATTAACTTTTTCATTTACTTTATATTTTAAAGTGACAATTTTTTTATCTTGTTGATATATTTCTTTGTCTAATTTTACTACTTGTTGATTTAATGTATCAATTTTAAATACTAGATTATCATTTATATTATGTAAAGAATCAACTTTAGATTCTAATTTTTCTATTTTAGTATTATAATCTATAACATATTCCTCATCTCCTATTAATACAAAATAAATTAATGCACTACTTAAAAGAAGGATTATTCCATAAGTGATAAATCTTTCTTTAGACGGCATCTTTTTCTAATTGTGCAACTAATGATTCTAATTCTTTTTTTCTAGATGTTTTTTGTTTTAAATCATCTTTAATTTTTTCTTTTTCAATTCCATCTGCTTTACTATATTTTCTAGCTAATGATTTCATACTAGTAGTAATATCTTTTAAAGCTTTAACAGCTATATCTAATTTTTTAAATTTACCTCTAGCGGCTTTAGCATTTTTTATAGCATCTTTTTCATCATCTTCCTCGTCCTCACCTAATTGTTTTTGTAGGTCAACTGTTTTTTTAAGTTCAGCGTTATAGGATTGTTGAGCTTTTACATCTTCTGGAGATATTTTATTTTCTTCGTTCTCTGATAAAGTCGAAAGTATATTTTCTTTAATATAAGATTTTAATTCAGATTTTTTCATTGCTATTAGGTTTTATTATAAATATGTTAAAGCCCTGTAACAGTTAATATTTGTTGAATACGTTCCTCTGTAGATCCTGATATTTTTTCTATTGTATTACATTTATGGCTATATCTTTTAATTAAAGTTGTGATAGTAAAATCAATTAAATCTCTATAATGTTCATCTGTTTCACGTACTCCATTATCTTCAATAGGTAAGCCATAAGGAGAAATATAAAAAATGTAATCATATTCTCGTACAAATTCTTTTGCATATTTTTCAAATATATCTTTATCTTGATGAGCTATAGATTTAGCATTCATTGTAAATGCCATAACATCAAATACAGTTCTATCTGTAATTATATTATCTTGCATTAATTCAGCACAACGTTCAGCTAAAAATACTGTTTGACCTTTTAATGTAGAATCAGTATTTAAAGGAATACCTAAATTACTTAAATATTTACTACGCTCAGTAGCAAAATTATAATTATTAAATTGTTCCGTTTCTTTTAAAGCATTAACTAATGTAGTTTTTCCTACACTCATTGTACCACATAAACCTATTTTCATATTTTAATTTCTATGATTTTGACCTTTAGGTGCTGGTTGTTTATACCAAGGCAACCCCGTTTGATTTCTAATTGCTTCTTTATGATCTTCTTTACTAAATTGTATACCATACAAATGATATTCTGCTTTTTTCTCATTGCCTTCAGGTATTAAAGCTGGTCCTTCCCAATTATGTAGTTTACCATCCCAAATATAAGCTATAGTTCCATCTGCTTTTTTCAATCTCTGACTTTTAGGCCACTCGTTTTCTTTATTTTTCATATGCTATAATATACGTAATATTTATTGGTTTTCCAAAATATCTTCAGCAACTAGTGTACCATGAGCTCCTGATACCGAAATGCCTCTTGCAGAAAGGGCATCTCCCACAAAGTGAACATTTGGATATTTAGTTAATGATAAGTTATCGTAATTAACTAATGGTTCAGGAGCTAGATATTTAACTTCAGGTACATATATTCCCCAATCATCTTCTAATGTTGGAAATACTTTTTTCATGTCATTAATAAAATCATATACATACGGAAAATATGGTTGCATTGCTTTAGAAATTTCATGTAATCTATCTACTTTAGTAGCTGATACTTCTACACCTTCTGATGTAGTTGATTGTTCTCTTGTTGGACTATAAAATAAACCAGTACCTTTAGATTGTAAATTTTGTACTACTTTTCTAGCCCATTTAAATGGTTCTTTAATACCTTGTACTTCCATTAATATACCAAAATTAGTCATATCATTTCTAAATGCTTCATCTTTTTTAGCATGTCCATTGTAACTATGGTTACCATATGTTTCTTCAACTGCTACATAAGCTGCATTATTATTAGTACAAAATGATCTTAATGATACACCTTTATCTTCATACTTTCTATATAATTTAAAATCATAAGCAATATCAATTAACTTTTGAAAGTGTTTTTGTGGTGCTTCAAATCTAACACCAATTTGAGCTGGTTTTTCTTCTGTTGGTAAATCATATTTTTTCATTATTTCTGATGTAAAATCTATACCTGATTTACCTACACCAAATATAAGTTTATCATATTGCATTTTTTCTCCATCACAATAAATCCATTCATTATCAAAATCAATATCATCTACTTTAGTTTCCCATATAAATTCTACACCTTTATCAACTAAATAATCATACCAACTTTTACCAATTTCATGTAGATAATCAGTACCAATATGCCATACTGGAAATAATCTTAAACCAAAATATGGTTTGATAAAATCTGGTTCTTTATCAGGTGAAGATAATATAATTTGCTCTGGGTGAGGGTGAAATCTAGTAAAATTATCTACTACTTGCTTCATAAGCTCCATTGCTTTTTCATCACCTACATATTTAGATAATTGTCCCCCAATTTGAGTAGAATATGTTAATTTACCATCTGACCAACCACCCGCTCCTAAGTAACCAGTCATTACTTCTTCATATGGTCTTAAATATGGATCTTTACCCATATCAATAATAGTAATTTTACCATCAAAATTATTATCAACCAATTTAGTAGCAGCATTTACTCCTGCCACCCCTGCTCCTAATATTATTATGTTTTTGCCCATGTATTGTATTATTTTATATGCGTGAATATACGAAAAAAAAATGTGACCTCCAAATGGAGGCCACAGATCTCTTAATTTAATTTAATCGCCAGGCTATGAATCTGACTATATGTTTATTTAGCTAGCTCTTAATACTGATACTGTTGTAGCTGATGCTAATGAAATATCAAAACTTGCTGAAGCTCCAGCTGCTACAACTGCACTACCTACAATAGTAGCTCCTGTACCACCTACCATTGTTATAGCGTTAGCTCCTGATATGTTAATAATGTGGAGTTTATACATTTCATATAATTCATGAGATGCTGTTCCTGATGTCCCTCCAAATAATCCATCAATTAATACTGCTGCTGTTGAAGTAGTAAAATTAATAGCTCCACCTGGGTTACTTACAATAATTTGCTTTTTAATTACAGTTGGTGTAACTGAAAGAGCTATATTAGATGTTTCGTGTACTGGTTGGTAATTTATTGGAGTATTTATGTTTTGATAGCTATATACTATATCATTTACTTTTGCTATCTTATTATTCCAGATAAATCTTTCTCCACCACTAAATGTTTTTGATGTTGTAGAAGATAATCCTCCTGGAGTATATGCTGTTCCTCTTGTTCCTGCCATGGTTTTATTTTTTATTTAAATTAAATTATAATCTGATTATTAATCCGTCTTCAATTCCAGAAGTAATTGTTCCAATATAAACACGGAATCGAGCTGTTGCTCCTCCAGCAATTACCATTGATCCAATTTCTGTTAGTCCACCTGCTGATGCTGTTACTGTAATAGCATTCCCTCCTGATAGGTTAGTATAAGAAAATTCAAAATATTCTCCTACTATAAATCCAAAATTTGATATAAATTGAGCTGCTGTAGGCATTGCTACACTAATAGGACCTGCTGGTGTTTGACCTAAGTGAGCAGAATATGCTGCATTGTTAGATTCTGATGAATCAAAAAATGAAGTTACAGTTATTGAAGTTGCTCCTGCTGTTAAACCTACTGAATTACCACCAAAATTACTTGGTTCAACTCTATTTACCCAAGACCATAATACTCTATCTGCTGTTAATAATTGATTATCCCAATACCAATGTCCTGGTCTTCTTTCCAATTGGTTAGTCATGTCTACTGGAGCTAATACTTTTGAATATGCCATAATTTTTTCTTTTTTTTAGTTTTTATAAAATATACATTGAAACAGTAGTTGCACTAGCTCTTCTTAATCTAACTTTAACGTTATTACTTGCTGCTATTGTTAGGCTTCCATATGATGTTACACCTACACCCGCTGCTAAAGTTAATGCATTTGCACCACTTAAATTTGCAATAACAGTCTCAAATGAATCATTATCTTTAGTAAATCCTAAATTTGCAATTAGGTTTGCTGCTGTATCTGTTGTTAATGTTCTTGGTGTTGCATTAGCTATTGTAGCATATTCTGCTAACCATGTTGCTGCTCCAATTACACCACTTACATCTGCTAATGTTAAAGGTGTCATGTTTTTTATTGGTAAATATTTTGATACAAAGCTGTATACAAAATCGTAAGCATCAAGTGTTCTTGAGTTCCAATATTGGTGTCCTGGTCTTTCTACTAAGAAACTTAACCAAGAGTTTGCTGATTTAATTGCCATAATGTTTGCTGTCTTTTTTAATTATTAAAAAGCTGGTATTTCACCAACTACAACTTTTTGTTTATTATAAATATATGATAATCTATTAAGATTACGAAGCACAACACTTACTGTTACACCACTTTAAACATATTTTATTAAATGTTATCTTACAAATAAAATTACAAATTTTTTCTTTCATTTTATTATATTTCATCGAATTAGTCTATATAATAATCATCAATATCATCACCCTCTCTTTCGGTTTGAGGAAATAAATAATCTAAATAGTTATACCATTTATCATCATAATCTTCATATCCACTTTCTGTTTGATAATAACCAGCTATTAATTTACCAATATCTGAAGCTGGTTCATCAAAATAATCGGCTACATCTTCTGCATCTGTCCAAGTTGAAGCTGCATTCATAAATTCAATTACATCTTCATCATCCATATCATCAAAACTTCCTTGTTCTTGCATTATAGAATATACTTCACCGGCTAGATTATCATCTTTAACTTGAGGGAATTTTTTTTGAAAATCTTCCCATTCAAGATCACCTGAATTTTCTACTTGGGGGCTAAGCATTTTCATCCCTGGATACTTGGGGTCAGAATAATATTTATCCTCATCCTCTTTTAATAGCCTTCCTTCAGCTAAATATTTTTTTAAATCGAAATTATCCATATTATTAGTATTTATTAATCTTCTTTATCAATTGCTTTCATATATTCAGGTGAAAAGTAAATATCTGCTCTAATAGTTTCTCCATCACCTTCTAAAGAAAACTTAACTGGGTATGAAAATATACCTTCTTTTTCATCTTGTTTTAAATCGTAAGTTTTATTTTTTGCAAGATAATCTTTCATTATTTTATAATCTCTTATATAATCATCATCTTCGTATGAATCTGGGATTAATGTAAAACTATCAATTTTACTTCCTGGTTCAGAACCGTCTTCTAAATCATCAAAATCATAATAATAATTACCTTCAGCCCATCTAGTTATATAATCACCAAATAAATCATCTATTTGTAGATTTTCATTGATTTTATCTTCAGATATGTATCTTTTTAAATCAAAGTTATCCATATTAATTTATTTTTTTAGTTTTAATATTGCTTTAGCCAAATCTTCTAAATATTCATTAGCTTCTTTATCATCTAGTTCTTCTAGATCACGTTTAATTTCATCGATGTAATAAGAATCATCTTCATTCTCATTTAATTTACCTTCAGCTAAATATTTTCTTAAGTTAAAATTATCCATATTAATTTATTTTTATTTTATTTTATTTTATTACTACTTTAAATAAACCTGGGTGTTCTTTTTCGAAATATTTAGCTTGATTATAGCTACGACCAAAAACAAATTCATCTAATTCATCTGCATCAGTATATGTCGTAACATCTACTTCACCATCTTCTATTTCATCTTCAGTACCAAATTCATATGGAGAATCTGCTAATTCACCTGACTCGACGTTAAAAGCTATTTCTGGGGTTAGAAGTTCAATGTGGTAATTCACTTCTTCTTTACCAATTGCTTTCATATATTCAGGTGAAAAGTAAATATCTGCTCTAATAGTTTCTCCATCATCTTCTAATGAAAATTGAACTGGAAATTGAGATAAACCTTCTTTTTCATCCTGAGATAATTCGTAAGATTTATTTTTTAAAAGATAATCTCTCATCATTTTATAGTCTCTAATATAATCATCATCATCATACTCATCTGGGCCTAATGTAAAATCATCTACTAAACTACCTTTAACTGGTCCTGGTTTAAGTTCTGCAAAGTCATAATCATAATTACCTTGAGACCATTGAGCTACATATTCACCAAATAAATCGTCTATTTGTAAATTTTCATTTAATTTACCTTCAGCTAAATATTTTCTTAAATCAAAATTATCCATATTAATTTATTTTTTTAGTTTTAATATTGCTTTAGCCAAATCTTCTAAATATTCATTAGCTTCTTTATCATCTAGTTCTTCTAGATCACGTTTAATTTCATCGATGTAATAAGAATCATCTTCATTCTCATTTAATTTACCTTCAGCTAAATATTTTCTTAAGTCAAAATTATCCATATTAATTTATTTTTATTTTTAAATCGGTTGTCCCTTTATGTATTCTATGGACATCTCCTTCGTTAATAAATATACGATCTCCTTTTGTTAATGCCAAGGGTAATCGATTATCTAATTGAACTTTCCATCCTTTACCTTCTAATACTTCAATCATTCTATCTTCTCGATCAGAATGCCATACTAAACTTAAAGGATCAACATCTTTAGAAAATGTTCTTATATTACCTTGATTAAGATATGCTTGCATTATTTTTTCTTAAATTC
>Ga0206127_1001624_pt1 | contig 24045 bp, 21 predicted proteins | sample Helgoland_Spring_6_FD_148646 | JGI IMG/M metagenome (GOLD analysis project Ga0206127, IMG submission 148646) | Pelagic subsurface seawater microbial communities from Kabeltonne, Helgoland, North Sea - Helgoland_Spring_Bloom_20160419_1 | ecosystem: Environmental > Aquatic > Marine > Epipelagic ...
GGCCCTAAGTATTGACTGGTTGCTGTACTGCCTAACGCTGAAAAAGTCGAACCACCGATCCAGTATGGATAGTCTTCGTCAGTCGCATTCTCGAGAGCTAGAGTCGCGCTATATTTTTTGCTAGGTGACGTGAGGCCAATATGGCTACGCTAAACGCAGATTGTTTGCTCTTCATAAATACTTCCCCTGAGACTAACTTTTTTTATATGTAACGTGGTTACCGATCTTGCTGGACTCAATAGTGTAGTTTTGACCACCGTCAGATTGAGCCCGCGCCTTGCCGCCACATTAAATTTTAGATGGTAGTACCCAACTTAGGCCTTTTCACTATTGTAATAATAGTCAGTTAGTGATCCATGTCAACTACTAAGCAGATAATTTATGGATTTAACAATAAAAAACACCTCATTAGTGACTAATATTCAAGTAAGGGCTTACATATTCCATATTTGTTTCTGTTTAGGGGAGGTATTGTCTACGTGTCGCGTCATGCTGAATGACCTGTCCTGCTCAATGGATACCGCAGAGCAATTCAGAAATGCAAGGGAATAGTAGAAACCCAGGCGAGCACCGGTTCGGGCAGCAAAGATAGACAAGTAGACTCATCAGCCAATCATGGAAAACATAGATTTACGGATTGAATGGTTTAGCGAATAAGACCAAAAGCAATGCCCGGTTAATTGAATGACAATTTTATCAGCCGTAATTCTTGCAAAATGCAGAATACAGTATGTTGCCTGGCGCTTGCTGTAATATACTTCCCGATCAGGGAGCAAGGCCCCTTCGACTCAAAACTTGTCTCAGCATCTTACTCTCAGGCCCTTTATGACTGACTCCTCATCTGCGAACGCCACCATGCGTTTCGCCAAACCCACCCTATTTGCCTCTGTTGCGGCGGTAGGTTTTGCGCAAACGGTTTTGTTCGCCATTTTGGCGCCTCTAGGACGAGAAGTAGGTTTAGTGGAAATGCAGATCGGTGCCATCATTTCTGCGTCATCACTGACTGTATTTCTTGCTAGTCCGATGTGGGGCAGAACCAGTGATCGCTGGGGCCGAAAAAAAGTCATTCTCGTCGGGCTGTTTGGGTACTCCGTCGGCAGCACCTTGTTTGCCGGCGTTTTTCAAATCGCTTTATGGGGACTGTTGGTGCCAATGGCCGCATTTATTGGCCTGACACTAGCACGCATTAGTAATGCCGTTGTAATGGCGGCGGTAATGCCGGCCTCTACCGCTTATATGGCCGATATTACGGACGTGTCTACGCGCACCAAAGGCATCGGCGCAATGGGCGCCGCGAGCAATCTCGGCGCCATGCTGGGCCCCGCAGTGGGGGGCGTCATGGCGAGCATCACACTGTTAACACCGCTTTATTTCTCTATTTTTCTAACCGTTGTTGCCGCTATCGCCGCACTATTTTTTCTGCCTGAAACGCAGCGTTCAAAAGCGACCACTAAGCCACCAAAATTAAAGTACACCGACCCTCGTATCGTGCCTTTTGTGATCGTCGGCATCTTTCTATTCATGGGTTTCGCCATCGTGCAACAGACCATTGCATTCAGGTTTCAGGATATTCTCAATCTGACGGGCTCGGAGACAGCAAAGGCTGTGGGCATCAGCATGATGCTTTCGGCAGCAGCGTCGCTATTTATGCAGACGGTAGTGATTCCACGTATGCAGGTGCCCCCCTTTACATTACTCAAGATAGCTATGCCTATGGTGATCATTGCTTTTTTGATGATGGCTTTGAGCGAAACTCAAATTGCGCTGACGTCCGCGATGGTTATACAGGGCTTCGGTATGGGGCTGGCGGGCCCTAGTTTTATGGCGGGGGCCTCTTTAGCCGTGTCTCCCGAAGAACAGGGCGCCGTTGCTGGCATCGCCAGCTCCTGCCCGCCACTGGGGTTTACCATTGGCCCATTGATTGGAACCTTTCTGTATTCAATGGAACCGACCTCACCTTACTGGTTCGCATTGTTGGTCTATATCGGTTTATTTATTTTTACCCTAAGGGCAAAAATAGGGCGCAAAAAATAGCATCATTTGCAGATTGCGCTTACCAAGGAACACTCGACCGATAACTCTTTAACGCTAACAGGATAGCTATAGTGCTGGCCGCTAGTACTACGACCGACAAAGAGCTGTAATCTGATGCCAGTCCCATCACTAAAACCCCAAGAGCCGGCACACCCCGAAAAATAAGCCCCCATAGACTCATCACTCTTCCCCGGTAATTTTCAGCAACAGTCTGCTGGATTAATGTCTGAGTGCAGATCCCGGTCATACTGATACCCATGCTCATGAAAAACAACCAAGCCATAGCCAGATAAAAATCCGCCGTTAACGCAAATGCGATACCAAACAGACTACCGCTAAAAAATCCACCTAGGGTTATTAACGGTAAGCGCTTTGGCGATCCGAATTGAGCTAACCATATACCACCCAGCAACGCACCCACTCCCATAACTTGTGTCATCACTGCAAGCCCAATGACACCACGTTGAAAAATAACGTCAGCAAAGCCTGGCAATAAATCAGCGATAGGCTTCAGCAGTAGCGCCACCGCGATAATGATCCCGATGAGTAAACGTATTGTTGGGTGACTCAGTACATACCGAATGCCCTCCGCAATATCTTTGAGAATATGTATGTCACGATTGCGGTTGACCACGTGAAGCCCACTAGGGATTGTAGCGATGACCAGCGTCATTATTGCGTAGGTCAGCCCATTGATGAGAAAAGCTAAGCTGATATCAGACCAGGCAATCACTGCCCCGGCTATCATCGGGCCAACAAACCGCGCAGTGTTGAAAATTACTGAATTCAAAGCTACCGCAGCAGGCATATCGGTCTTGTCTACCAGCATAGGCACCAATGCCAACCTGGCCGGGAATCCGATACTGGCAGTAATACCGAGCCCTGCGGACAAGACAAACAACCAGCCCACGCCAATCGTCTGCCAGTACACCAGTAAAAACAAGACCACCGCGAGCGCGGCGGAAAGACTCTGGGTCAACAGTAGAATATTGCGTCGATCGTATCGATCAGCCCACACACCTGCGAACGGTCCTATCACCAGCGATGGAAATAAGTCCGCGAAGGCAATTGCACCCAGCCAGAAGCCGCTGTGTGTCAACTCCCAAGTAAGCCAACCCAACGCTACACGCTGAATCCATACCCCGATCAGCGAAAGACCATTACCGATAATGTAACGACGGAATAGCGGGTTTTTTAGGACAGGAAGGATCTCCGCCATGGTGATGATTATTCTCGTTTGGTTATTCTGCGGCGGAGGGATTTTCCGTTCAACGTGGGGGAAAAGAAACGCTATTTTTCGCGTCTACAGGTGCGATTAAGCAAGCACACCATAGGCCGGCATTAAAAGATTGGCCGCACGCATGTCACCGGTAGTTCCCGCCATCATCCGATTCATAACATAGGCAAAACTCATTTTTGCATCCATATCAATCACCGAGAGTGACCCGCCCCAGCCCCCCCAAGAACACACATTTTTATTGGGACCGATGGGCTGATGCTCGCTATTAATTCCAAACCCCATACCAAATCGAACAGGCATGCCGAGTACCAAATCTTCACCATCTGTTTGGACGTCAAAAATCTTACGACAACCCTCCTCAGACATTAAACGCACACCATCAACTTCGCCACCACAGGCGATTGCACTATGGATGCGCGCAACAGACCGAGCATTACCATGGCCATTAGCCGCCGGGATTTCCGCTTGACGCCATGCATCAGCTCTAGGCGCGAGCGCATCTAATGCTGGATTAGTCAGCGTTTTCGCCATAACAGAATGAGGATCGAGACCAATATCGAGACCGGCTTCCGGTGGCGATAATACGCCTATACGTGGGTAACATGACGCCGGCGTGCCGATGTGAAAATCAGCACCTAAAGGCTCCGCAATTTCTTCCCTGAAGAAGGTCCCTAATGTTTTACCTATGATTCTGCGAACGATTTCATTTTGCAAATGACCCTGGGTGATCGCGTGATAACCACTTTGTGTGCCCGGCTCCCACCACGGTGCCTGGGCTGCCAATAAGTCTACGATCCTTTGATGATCGCAAAAATCTGCAAAAACGATGGGCTCTTCCAGTGAAGACAATCCTGCAGAATGGCTCATAATATGACGAACCTCAATATTTTCCTTACCCTGCTGTGCAAACTCTGGCCAATAGGTCGCTACTTTCTCGTTAAAGTCTAACAAACCACGATCAGCCAGCATCAACATAACTGTGGCTGCCATCGTCTTTGTTGTTGACCAAACATTGACGATGGTGTCTTCGCTCCATTTTTCATCCCCAGCATCAACTAGGTCGCCTGCCCATAAGTCAACAACGTTTTCGCCGTCTACTGTAATCGCCACACTGGCCCCTGTGTCGAGCTTATCTTCAAAGTTTTTAGCAAATGCATCTTTTACACTGGCGAATTTTTCATCACAGTGACCCTGTATCTCTACTGACATGTCTTGTTCCACCTCGTCTATTTTTGATAACTATTTTTTCCGCAAAGACACCCCTCATCAACACACCAGACTAAGCCTCTAAGCCATTGAAGCATGATCTGATCTATTTGCTGTGATTTGCTGTTAAAGCGAAAGGTAACTTTTCCCAAAAAGCCTTCTCATCTAGTCGTAGATGATTACACCACGGGCATTCGCCCCCGACGTCAAGTCCGCAAAAGCCTCTGACGCCTGATCAATGCTATAGGTTTTGGTGATCATGCCATCCAGATCCAACTCACCCCTCTTGTAGTAATCTAACAATTTAGGGAAGTCTTTCGAGGGGTTACAATTGCCATACATCGTACCCTGTATGCGCTTGCCAGTGAGAGGTAACATGAACGGACTCAGTACAAATTGCTCATCCATTTTTCCAACACCGATCACCGTACAGACGCCGCCCGGGCGGGTACTAGCTTCAGCAAGCTGCATCAGCGCTGTATTCCCAACGGCCTCAAAACAGTAGTCTGCGCCGCGACCTTCAGTCAGTTCGAGGATGAACTCATTGGCATCTTCCAACAGACAACCGTGAGTGGCGCCAAATGTTTTAGCCATGTCTAACTTGCCCGGCAAGGTATCAACTGCCACCACATTTTTAGCACCCGCAATACAAGCGCCCTGAATGGTAGACAAACCAATGCCACCACAACCGAAAACTACAGCGGTGGAGCCTGGCTTCACTTTTGCGGCGTTCAGTGCAGCGCCTACACCGGTCATAACACCGCAACCGATCAGCGCGGCAGAACTAAGGGGTACATCGTCATTAATTTTCACACAGCTAATCGCAGGGGCAATACACTCTTCCGCCATGCAACCTAATTGAGTCATAACCATGACATCTTCATCACCGCGATGAACACGAGTGGTTCCGTCCAGCATACCGCCAGCCGCATTATTCTTTGACGCGCAAAGATAGGCCTGATCATTTTTGCAATAAAAACAGTCTCCGCACTCCGGTATAAAAGACAGTACCACATGATCACCCAGAGCAAATTTGTCGACACCCTCACCGAGTTCAGTAATGATTCCAGCACCTTCGTGTCCGATGACAGCAGGCAGTGGCATCGGAATAGTTCCTGAAATAACCGACCAGTCTGATCGACATACACCCGTTGCCACCATTTTTACTCGTACTTCACCGGCCTTCGGTGAGTCCAGCTGTACTTCTTGGACCGAAAATTCATTTAATGCATCGACGACGACTGCTTTCATATTATTATCTCCTCACTTTTAAGGCTTTTTTATACGGGCGACTTATCGCTTTCAGTGCAATCAATCTACTACGAAGAGCAGGGTCTCGGCAAGAACCTTAGCCATCAAGGCAGCCAATACTCGGTCCAGGGTTAACGCCTTGCAGAATCAGAGTTGCAAGGCTGACTACATGATTAGCTGTAATTGCGGGCAAAAGTTTCTTCCCCCATTTTCTCTATCTGCTGTTGAATCATCCAATCCATTGTTGCCAGTAGTGGTTGATATTTTTCTGAATCTTTCTCCAGCGCTGACAACACAGTAACAATGGCTTCCAGTGTCGACCGCGCGCTTGCATTGGGTGCTTTACGCAGTTGATAGCGGCTAGGCTGCGCTGGTTTGAAACTGACTTTTGGCAGTGATTGCAGCTGAGGCGACTCCAATAGCATCCGCTTACTTTTACGCCAGGTACTATCGATAAATATCAGCGGCCTTAGTGTTTGGCCGACGACTTCACTCAGTGGCTGACTGTCATTTCCCGGGTATATCAGCAGCGGCTGCTGCTCACTGATGAGCCGCTCTAGTTGCTGTTCACAGGGACTGTTACCTGCAGTTAATAATTGGCAATGCTGCAGGGATAACTGCGCGATAATTGCGGTACCAAGCGCATGCTTTGCTTCTTTTTTGTGTTGCAGAATATGCACCGGCCAAGCATTGTCGACCGTCGTTAATCTATGGCAAAAGCAAGCGGATAGAGGGCGACGACACTGCTGACAAGTAATTCGAGACATTAATCTCTACACTGGAAGGGGTGAATTAAGCTGTCGAAATAGCAAACGGCAGCTATCATTTGACGAAAAGCCGCGCTCAATCGATGTGGGTTGAATGCTGTTTTTCACCGTTGTTACAAATTCTGTGCACCGTCGATCGCAATGGTTTGGCCGGTCACCCAACCTGTCCGATCCGACAGAAGCAAGGCGACAACGTCACCAACTTCTTCGGGTTTGCCCATGCGCCCAAACGGAATCCCCGACAGCGTTGCCTTGTATATATCGGGAGCATTTTCTTTCACCATATCCCATACACCACCCGCAAACTCAATAGAGCCGGGAGCAACACAATTTACCCGTATGCGATCGCCAGCCATGGTCAAGGCGTGACTTTGTGTCAACTGGATAACCGCAGCTTTTACAGCGCCATAAGGCACGTTACTCGATGCACCAATGCCGGAAATCGACGAGACGTTAACAATGGCACCTTTGCTCTTTTTCAGCGCTGGCGTTGCGGCCCAGGTGCAGCGCACAACACCCATAACATCAACGTCTAAGCCCTTTTCCCATCCCTCCTCGTCGTCGCTGCTGCCAAAGCCGCTAGGGTTATTAACCAATCCGTCCAGTCCACCTAATGCTACTAAAGCATCATTGATATAGGCGGCTATCTGATTAGCGTCAGAGATATCACACATTGCACCGTGGACTGTTGTCCCATAAACCGCCAGTTCTTGTTTGGCACTATCAAGACTAGCTTGATTACGACCACAGATGGACAGGTTTGCACCTTCAGCCGCACACGCTTTTGCGGCAGCTAAGCCGATGCCGCGAGTACCACCGGTGACAATAATGTTTTTGTTCTTTAGGCCTAAATCCATGACACAGTCCCTCATCTATGCCGCTCTTCTAGCGGCAGTACATATTCAGCTGCAAGAACCTCGGCAACGGACTTTTACCGCGCTATTCGCCAGAGGTAGGCAGAAGTTACAGGCCAAAACCGTCCTTCAACTCTTGCGCCGTTCCTTGTCGTCCATACATCGCCGATCTATTGTCAAACTCTCTCGCTCTGGATAGTGGACCGACAAAAACCGGGTCGAACCCTGAATCTTTAATTAATGCCATAGTAACGTCGACCGCCTTTTGGTCATCTCCGGCCATCGGTATAGCCATTAATTGGCCCTCGCGATGCGCCTGAGTCGTAATGGATTTATAACTGATTGAATTGTAAGCCCTAACCAAACGGACACCCGGGAAAAATTCTGCCGACGCAATTCCAGTCCCTTTTTTCAGTGCTTCGACAGCCATTTCGCCGTCTCGGCTAGGGTAGGGATTGCCACAGTCAATAACGATTTTATCGTTAAGCAATGGCAATAGATCTTTACCGACCTTCGGCATAGCATGATAGGGAACTGCAACAAACACTACGTCGCCAAATAATGCTGCCTCTGCAGGCGTACCAACTTTGGCTGATGGTCCCGCCTGTTTGAGTAAATCTCCCAACTCTTCGGGATGTCGCGATGAAAAGAAAACTTCGTGGCCTGCTTTCGCCCACAGTACGCCAACCGAGCCGCCGATAAGTCCGGCGCCAATGATGCCTATTTTTAGTGGTTTTTCTGTCTCAACCGCTGAGGCCGTCAGTGGTAGCAAGCCGATGACCACAGCCATCATTGCAGAAACAATCATACGCTTACTAAAAGCTCTTCTCGAAAAACCCGCCTTACCGCTATCCTTCATTACTGCCATCTCCCTTTGTGTATTGTGAGTCGTATGTTAAAAATTTCACGTCCCTGCACCTGAAGGTCTCGCATCGACGTCGTGCATTTTGCTCAAGAATAATTCCAGCGCTTTGTGATCACTAAAATCAAGATTGTAGGTATTGTGAAAATCTACATCTAATTTAACGATGTCGTCGCGCAAGTTTACACGATAGCCATCAAAGCCTTCACTGGCATACAATCCGTGCAAATAGTACTCACCGTCCTTTTTTTCGCCCTGGTCTATAATCTTTGTGATTACCCGCAGAGCTTGCGCAACGTCGAATTTTTTGTCCATGATCTGTCCTCCTTATCGAAAATGTAAGACAACACACCCTTCGGGTGAATAGCCCCCGTACAGTCCACTGAATCACACTCCTGCTGAACTTTCACCCATTTTGGCAGGCGTGTAAACAGAAACATCAACTTCGATTCAAGGAAAGACCTCGGATATGACTCGGGGACCGATCATCAGACTAGACCGCACTGTCAGCACTCATTGAAAAACTAATGATGCGCCTCTGCCTCTTCTGTTAATTGGCCCATGCTAGCTATGGGTTGCATTGTAAATAGCCTGTGGCGATTAGTGGTATCGCTAAACTATCAACCAACTGTAACAGGGATAGAGGATTGACGTTACAGCGAAACCCGTGACATGAGCGCTGCATGACCATCTGAGACCTGCTATGTGTGAAGCTGAACTCAGGAAGTAGCGGAGATAGATCGCAAGATTAGACTCTGTGAACTAGAGAGCACGCCGTTGCCAGATAAAGCAAACGGCGGCAGCTCTATGCTCCACTAGTCATTACTTACTTCAGTTGCATTTTGATAGCGTTTTTAGTCTTTTTACCAAAGGGCGGTTTTAGACCAACCATATCAGCAATGTTTTTGTTCGACTGCTTGTAGATAGCTTTTGCATGGCTAAACGTTTTAAAGCCATCGAAGCCATGGTACGAACCCATCCCACTTGGACCAACGCCTCCAAAAGGCAAATCTTCCTGAGTAATATGCATAATAACGTCATTGAGCGTCACACCACCCGATGTTGTGCGGGTTAGCGTAAAGGCTTCCTCCGCCGCGTCATGACCAAAATAATACAAGCCCAATGGTCTCGGATTACTATTTACGTAATTGATAGCTTCACGATATTCTTTATAAGTACGAACAGGCAGCAGTGGGCCAAAAATCTCCTCTTGCATAATCAGCATGTCATCCGTTGCTCCCAGTACCAGTGTCGGGGGAATTTTGTGATGCTTCTGGTCACTAAAATCTTCGTTGGCCGGATTGATAGGAATAATAGTCGCGCCTTTTTCTCTTGCGTCGTCCAGATAACTATTCAAACGTTGATAATGCCGCTCGTTTACTACCGAGGTGTAATCCTCATTGTCCTTAATCGTTGGGAACATTGCTGTTGCTTTTACCTTCAATAACTCAACAAGATTGTCGCATTGCTCTTCAGCAACCAACAGGTAATCCGGCGCCAAACATACCTGCCCCGCATTCATTGTTTTACCCATCATAACCCTGTCTGCAGTCTGATCCAGATTAGCAGAACGGCCTATTAGAACGGGTGATTTTCCACCCAGCTCTAACGTTACTGGCACTAGGTTTTTTGCCGCAGCCGCCATTACATGTCGACCCACCGACGTGGCACCGGTGAAAATCATATGATCGAAAGGTAATGCCGAAAATGCCGCACCGACTTCTGGCCCACCCGTTACTACAGCGACTTCAGTTTCATCAAAGACTTCATCCAACATTTTTTTTATAACCGATGAGGTAGCTGGTGTAAATTCTGACGGTTTAATCATCGCACGGTTACCCGCTGCAAAAGCACTGGCGAGGGGTCCAAAGGTTAAATTAACTGGAAAATTCCAGGGACTTAGAATACCGATGACGCCCAGCGGCTGATATTCGATGCGAGAGCGCGCGCCAAGCAAGCCCAGAGGAAACATAGTGTTGCGCTTTTCATTTTTCATCCATTTTTTAAGATGCTTTTTAGCGTGTTTTAGCGGCCCAACACTGGCGGCGACGTCAGTCAATTTAGACAGGTCTCTAGAGCGGTGTCCAAAGTCAGAAATTAGCGCTTCACAGATTTCGTCTTGATATTTCAAGACCTGGCTCAACGCTCTGTCTAAACGGTCAATTCGAGTTTCATAAGATACATAACCCTCGTCGAGGTACGCTTCTTTTTGTGCCTGCAGCGTTTTCTGCAGTGAGTCTTCTATCGTATTTTCTATCGCACTCATGGTTGTTTTCCTTTTTATTCTGTAACACCGTCAACAAAAGAATTATATACTATCCACCTTCACCCGATAGAACACTATGGTCCTCAAATGAAAGAAATCACACCGAGTATAAACTTAACTGTCGAAAACTCTATAGCAACTATCACCTTGAATATACCAGAGAGACATAATTCCTTGTCAGGGGAAGATATTGCTATATTTATCAGTCACCTAGAGACAGTTAGCTGCTCTAATGAGACCCGCGTCTTGATCATAACAGGGGCTGGTCAGAAGACATTTTGCGCAGGAGCCGCACTGGATCAACTGAGTAATGGTCAGTTAAACGGAGATCTGTTTACTGATCTCACGGACAAAATTGCCGCGGTGGACATTCCAACTGTTTGTATTTTCAATGGTAGCGCCTACGGAGGCGGCACTGAGATTGGACTGGCATGCGACTTTAGAGTCGGTTTTGCCGCGATGAAATTGTTTGTACCCCCTGCCCGTATCGGACTCTGTTATCCCGTGCGGGGTATAGAACGTTTTGTGCGAGTTTTGGGCATTAACACAGCAAAACGGATGCTGGTTGCCAGTGAAGATTTCAGCGGCGATGAATTAATAAATATCGGTTATCTCACTCACCTAGTCGATAAAGATTCAGTCCATACACGGGGATTAGCCTTGGCGCAAAGAATGAGTGGCTATGCACCCATCGCCGTCAAAGCGATGAAGTCTTTATGCAATCAATCCGTGCATGGCATACAGGATTTTGACAATGCTTACCGAATCGCCGCTAGCTGCAATAGTTCAGCTGACCTAAAAGAAGGGTTAGCTGCCATGAAGGATAAAAGAACACCTGATTTTCAAGGCCGCTAACACCAGAAATGCCTTATTCGCTAAGTTGATCCATGATTTCGTCAGAAATATCCGCATTCGTATAGACGTTTTGAACATCGTCCAAGTCTTCTAACATATCGATCAAGCCCATCGCTTTTTCGGCGCCGTCTTTATCTAGCTCGACAAGCACCGAAGGTAGCATGGTTACTTCGGCATGGTCAGGTGTCAATCCTCCAGCAACCATAGCTTCTTTAACCGATAAAAAATCCTCAAAGGCCGTCGAAACATCGATGGAACCATCGTCATTCATAACAACATCTTCAGCTCCGGCTTCCAATGCTATATCCATCACTTGGTCTTCGTCGCCCTTTTCGAAACTGATTTGACCCGTTCGGGTAAACAAATAGGCCACAGACCCATCGGTACCCAAGTTGCCACCGCGCTTGCTGAAGGCATGGCGAATCTCAGCAACAGTACGGTTTCGATTATCGGTCAAGCACTCTACTAAAACGGCGATACCACCGACACCATAACCTTCATAGGATGCCGCTTCATAGTTATCTTCGTCACCAGTGCCCGCTCCGCGCGCAATGGCTTTATCGATAGTATCGCGCCTCATATTGGAGCCAAGCGCTTTATCGATAACTGCTCTCAGCGTTGGGTTATCTTCTGGGCTGGGACCACCGGCCTTAGCCGCCACGACTATTTCGCGGATAATTTTGGTAAAAACCTTGCCGCGTTTTGCATCTTGGGCCGCTTTTCGATGCTTAATATTGGCCCATTTACTATGACCTGCCACAGGACATCTCTCCCTATTTTATCGAACTAGAAATCTCGGTCCATTCTAGTTTTTGTCGATTAATGATATCGAATTCCGACGCTTTTGCGTCAATGGAGGCAACACTATGACCGCCACGCCTATGCCTGTCTTCAGACTATTCTGCTTTCGGCTTTTCTCGCAAACGAATATTCAACTCGCGCAGCTGTTTGTTATCAGCGAGGCCTGGAGCATCAGTCATTACGCAAGCGGCACTTTGGGTTTTAGGGAACGCGATGACATCACGAATAGATTTTGCACCCGTCATTAACATCACCAAGCGATCCAATCCAAAGGCTAAACCACCATGCGGCGGTGCTCCGTATTTCAACGCATCTAACAGGAAGCCAAACTTCTCTTGGGCTTCCTCGTCACTGATCCCTAGAACTCGAAATACAGCCTGTTGCATATCCGCTTGATGGATGCGAACCGACCCACCACCTAGCTCAGTACCGTTTAGTACCATATCGTACGCAATAGACAAAGCTTGCTCCGGATTTTTTTCCAAAGCTTCCGGCGAACAAGCTGGCGCCGTAAACGGATGGTGTAGTGACGTCAGATTACCTTCACTGTTCTCCTCAAACATCGGGAAGTCCACAACCCATAGTGGCGCCCAATCCCCTTTAATAAGACCCTGGTCTTCACCCACTTTAACCCTCAATGCACCGAGGGCTTCATTGACGATGCTGGTTTTATCCGCGCCAAAAAAGACAATGTCACCGTCGGTGACGGCTAACCGCGCCATCATTTGAGTTATGATGTCTTCCGGCATAAATTTCAAAATCGGTGACTGCAATCCTTCGATGCCCGCGGCAATATCGTTAATCTTGATCCAGGCTAAACCTTTAGCGCCGTAAATACTGACAAATTTGGTGTAGCCATCTATCTGTTTTCGGCTAATTTGAGCACCACCGGTCACCTTTAATGCAGCAACTCGCCCTTTGGCGTCATTGGCTGGGCCATTGAATACCTTAAAGTCTACTTGTCTCATGAGATCATCGACATCGACAAGCTCAAGCGGGATACGCAGGTCAGGCTTGTCACTCCCAAAGCGTGACATCGCTTCGGCATAGGGCATATGGGGGAAATCTCCAAGATCTACATCCAGCACTTCTTTAAACAACCCTTGAATCATGCGCTCAGTGATTGCCATGATCTGTTGATCGTTCATGAAGGATGTTTCAATATCGATCTGAGTAAACTCAGGCTGTCTATCGGCCCGTAAGTCTTCGTCTCGAAAACATTTGGCGATTTGGTAATACCTGTCCATCCCCGAGACCATCAACAGTTGCTTAAACAATTGAGGCGATTGTGGCAGCGCGAAAAACTTCCCTTCATGCGTGCGGGATGGCACCAAGTAGTCACGCGCACCTTCGGGCGTTGCCTTGGTCAAGATGGGTGTTTCTATATCAAGAAAACCATTCTCGTCCATAAACCGGCGTATCGATGAGGTAACCCTCGACCGTAATTTTAGCTTTTCTAGCATTTCTGGTCGGCGTAAGTCGATATAGCGATATTTCAACCTGACGTCTTCGCCGACTTCAATATGCTGATCCAGCTGAAAAGGGGGTGTTGCTGCACTGTTCAGTATTTCCAGCTTCTTACCTAAAATTTCTATCTCACCGGTCAGCATATTGGGATTGATTGTTGCATCTGAGCGAGCTCGTACCCGCCCTTTTATCTCCAGTACATATTCACTTCGCACTCTGTCGGCGCGTTGAAAATGCTCCTCAGTATCTGGGTCAAAAACAACCTGCACAATGCCCTCACGATCGCGCATATCCAGAAAAATAACGCCACCATGATCGCGACGTCGGTCTACCCAACCATAGAGAGTAACTTCTTCGTCAATCTGGGCAGAAGTGATAGTGCCACAATAATGAGTGCGCATTTTCGCTGTGTTCCTGTGTCTACAATTCGTTAATTAAAAACTACGTCAAGGTTGTGATCATACAGTTGGCACTTAGGCGCCACCTAATCACTACCCGATTTACTGGAGCTATTTGTCGCTGTACTGGCCGCCCCAGCACTGTCACTACTTCCAGCCAAATTCTTCTTCTTACCGGTCTTGAAATCAGTCTCATACCAACCGGCGCCTTTGAGACGAAAACCAGCAGCTGAAATTTTCTTCTTTAGTGCTGACTTGCCGCACTCTGGACAGTCAGACAGCGGGGCGTCACTGAGCTTTTGTAGCTTTTCCAGTTCGTGTTCGCACGCCTGGCACTGATACTCGTAAATAGGCATAACGGCTATAACCTCAAAAATTTGGATCTAACGTGGTTCCGGACTCAAAAAGCCGGCGATTATACCCTAAATTACCCCGTACAGTGAGAGACTGTGGGCGATATCCATGTGATTACTGATTTTTTATTGGTGAAAGAAGAAGAGAGGGCTCGCTAGAGACCTAAAACGAAGCGACAAGACCGCTGGGGGGACTATCCGCTGAGAACTTAAGTCGTTACTCACGTTGGTGAGTAACAACTTAACACTAACTGATTAAGTTAAGACGCGCCGAACTCTTTCAGTTTCTTCAAAGGACGAACTTTTACCGCAATGCTAGCGGGCTTGGCTTTGAATATTTGCTCTTCACCAGTGAATGGGTTGATACCTTTACGTGCTTTTTTGGCAGCTTTCTTTACCGTAGTAACTTTCATCAAACCGGGAATAGTGAACTCACCTAGACCCCTCTTGGCAATACTACGGCCAATCAGTGACTCCAGTTCAGCAAATACTGCACCAACCTGCTTGCGGCTCAGATCGGTTGCTTCGCCAATATCAGTGAACATCTGACTTTTGGTCATTTTTTGTTTGATCGGACCTGCTGCTTTCTTAGCCGGCGCCTTCTTAGCTGGCGCTTTCTTCACCGGTGCTTTTTTCACGACGACTTTCTTCTTCGGCGCGACCTTCTTTACTACTGCTTTTTTAGGCGCCGCTTTTTTTGCTACTGCTTTTTTGGGAACAGCTTTCTTTGCAACAGCTTTTTTAGGAGCAGCTTTCTTTGCAACAGCTTTTTTGGGAGCAGCTTTCTTTGCAACAGCTTTCTTAGGCGCCGCTTTTTTTGCTACTGCTTTTTTTGCAGGTGCCTTTTTGACGGGTGCCTTTTTCTTAGCAGCAGGTTTTTTCTTCGGTGCAGCTTTCTTTGTAGTCGCCATATCTTTATCCCTTTTTGTTACCGGTTTTGGTAAATCGCCAGATTTTAGTTTTAATCAATCATTACGCAAACACGCCTAGTTAGAACACAGATCCATAGATCGATTGCTGTCGCCCAACGAATTACCGCTTGGATTTCAATCTATATATACAGTGTCTGCGCTTTGTATAGTCCAGAAAATACTGCAATACAAGCATTTTTTGTTCAATCGGGTGTTAAAGAAGTATTTTTCTCGCTATTTCGTCATTTTCACACTCAAAGCTATCAAAACACTATAAAAATAGTTAAAAAAGACAACTTTTAATTTTTTTAATCATTGGAATTTCTGCCGTCAGTTTTGCAAATTTTGTCTGCTGAAAAATCATAGGTAGTGATAATTTTTTTCAACTTTGTTACTTTATTCCCAAAGGTAACAATATTTTTTGGAGTAAGTGTAACTGATCTACCAACTTTTCTTCAGAATAAACCGCCGCATTTGTAACGCCCCATACCGGTTTTGGCCAAGCAACATCGCTTTTATAACGCACAATATGATGAATATGCAGTTGCGGCACTAGATTCCCCAGCGCCGCAACATTCATTTTATCAGCGGAAAAATGTACTGCCATAGCTGCGCTAACACCACTGGATTCGACTAAAAGCTGTTGTTGATCTGGCACCGAAAGTTCATATATTTCTTCAACATCTTCTCTCTTAGGCACCAAAATAACCCAAGGATAGTAACAATCGTTCACCAGTAATACTTTGCTGAGAGAAAAGTCGCCGACCTCAATACAATCTTTTGCCAGCTGAGGGTGAAGCTGAAACATATAACCTCCAAAATGAGAGTAAATAGCCTGTACCGGCTACTTTATCAGTGTAAAATAGTTAGTCATTTTACATCGATTAACGAAGAGTCTATAGAACCAATGCGTGCTAGCCAATTTCTTATTGCCACTGTCAAAGAAACACCCTCCGATGCCGTTGTTATTAGTCACCAGCTTATGCTTCGTGCTGGCATGATACGAAAGCTGTCATCAGGACTTTATAGCTGGCTGCCAATGGGACTGAGAGTTCTGCGCAAAGTGGAGGCTATTGTTCGCGAAGAAATGAATAAGGCAGGCGCCCAAGAGCTGTTAATGCCCGTTGTGCAGCCCTCAAATTTGTGGCAAGAATCGGGACGCTGGCAACAATATGGTCCTGAATTATTGAGAATAACCGACCGACACAATAATAGCTTTTGTCTTGGGCCAACCCATGAAGAGGTCATAACTGATCTCATCCGTAACGAAATTAAGAGTTACAAACAGCTGCCACTCAATTTCTATCAGATTCAAACCAAGTTTCGTGATGAAATTCGGCCGCGCTTTGGGGTAATGCGTTCTCGTGAATTTATTATGAAAGATGCTTATTCATTCCATAACGACCAGGAGTCTTTGCAGCAAACCTATGAGCTGATGCATGCTGCGTACACCAAGATTTTCACTCGCCTTGGATTAAGATTCAGGCCCGTTGTCGCCGATACAGGGTCTATCGGTGGTAATGCTTCCCACGAATTTCATGTGCTCGCAGATTCTGGTGAAGACGATATTGCTTTTAGTGACAGCAGTGATTTCGCAGCGAATGTTGAGCTCGCAGAGGCCTTATCTCCGCCTGAAAAGCGAAAAAATCCCGGATTAGCGCTTGAGAAAGTAGCCACCCCGGGGCAGCATACGATCGAAGACGTCAGTAATGGGCTCAACACTTCAGCGTCTCAAGTCATTAAAACCCTTGTTGTATTAGGTGAAGCGGAAAACGAAGAGACCGCAGCGCCATTAATTGCTCTGATAGTTAGGGGAGATCATAAGCTCAATGAGCTTAAAGCAGAAAAAATACCCGGTGTCGGTAGTCCGTTGCAGTTTGCTTCAGAAGAACAGATAAAAGGCATTATTGGCTGTGGTTTAGGGTCTATTGGCCCAGTAGGCTTATCGATAGATAGCATCATCGACCGCAGTGCCGCAGAGCTGTCGGACTTTGTCTGCGGCGCCAATGATGATGGCTATCATTTCATCGGTACTAACTGGGACAGAGATTGCAAAACCGGACGGATAGAAGATATTCGAGACGTCGTTGCAGGCGATCCCAGCCCCGATGGAAAGGGGATTTTACACATCAAACGCGGCATCGAAGTCGGACATATTTTTCAGCTCGGAGCCAAATATGCGGAAGCCTTGAAAGCGACTGTGCTAAATGAAAATGGCAAAGACCAGACCATACTGATGGGTTGTTACGGTATAGGCATGACACGTATTGTTGCCGCTGCGATCGAGCAGAACAATGATGAAAAGGGTATTATTTGGCCAGCTTCTATTGCGCCCTTTCAGATTGCTATTATCCCCTTAAACATGCAAAAGTCGGTGGACGTAGCTGAACAATCTAATAAACTTTATCAACAACTCAGCGAACTGGGTTATGAAGTTTTACTAGATGACCGTAACGAACGTCCTGGGGTCAAATTTGCCGATATGGAATTAATAGGAATCCCTCACCGCATTGTTATTGGTGACCGTGGATTGAAAGACGGAAAAATGGAGTATAAAGGTCGTCAGGATAGCGAAAATCAGCATATTGATATTTCTAACATCATAGATTTCATAGCGACGTCTATCGCTGGAGTTTAATAAGCCCATGATTAGCACCAGGCTCATTACGTGCATATTGATATGGGTGAGCCTGCCATTTTCTTTGGCAGTTACCGCACAAACTGCTGTTTCTGTACCGAAAAAAATCGCTGATAGTCAGACCGAACTTCGTAAATTCCTGAAGAGTACCATTACCAAAGCGGACAGCTTCGAGGATCGGTTCGATGCAGAGGTTTGGCTGGTCGATATGTCTGGACGATTAACCCCTTTTATCAAAGATCCAAGACAACGACTGGAGTTACTGCGAGCCGTACACAGGGAAGCCAGCAAAGCCGACTTAAAGCCAGATTTAGTCTTAGCCCTCATTGAAATTGAAAGTCGTTTCGATAACTACGCTATATCTAGCGCTGGTGCCCAAGGACTGATGCAAGTCATGCCATTTTGGAAAAAAGAAATTGGTCGCCCCGATGACAATCTCACAGATATCAATACCAATCTGAGTTATGGCTGTCGAATTTTGCAATTCTACCTGCAGAAAGAAAAGGGGAACTGGATGCATGCCCTCGCCCGATATAACGGTAGCTATGGGAAGTATTGGTACCCTGAACGCGTCATGGATGCCTGGCGAAAACGCTGGTTCGTTAACGAAACCTGACATTAGCGCTGGTCCGCAATTTTTACTAATATTTTTCAGAAAATAAAAGACCGCTGCTTTTTCCATTCAAATTGTGTTCATCTCACCTGTCATCGGCTGTTATCTAGATCAACAGAAGAGGTCATGATCACGTACAAAAAACTCATCGTTTTAGTCCTAATTACCAGACTGTTTTCACTAGCAGCTGCGGCTGACCACGCAAGAAAACGCAAGAAAACGCGATAAAAGAATCGTAATCATCCCCCACGTGAGTAATTTTATGATTACACTAACGTGAAATCAGCGACTCCAATCATTGAAACTATAGACGACGAAATACCCAGGCAATGCCATTATTAGCCAACTAAAACCAACCATCAAAAAAGTGCGACGCCGGTGATACTGAGGACAATGATCGGCGCGGTAATCGGTCTAAGGATTCAATAATGGCAACTGAGATTCACATCAGTTTTTCACAAGTTAGACACTCAGCATACGGCGACTATCATTACCAAACACTCGCTTGAGTAACCGCTCTCCCTGAGGCGGTTGGCCGGGAATAACTTTGACAGCTAGTCCTGCCTGCTCTGCTTCAAGTGCAATACGATGTATCACTAAAGCACCGGTATAATCGATACGGCCAAGCCCACGAAGATCGAGTATCAATTCTTTAGCCTCAGGATGTTTAGAAAGCTCATCAACCAGCGTTTCATCCAATCCCTGAGCAGAGCCAAAAAATAAAACACCGGCGGGCTCTAGTAACAAAGTATGCTCGGTATAGGAAGGAGAGACGTTGATCCGCATTTCACGCCAAAGATGAACAACAACCCCCAACCCCATACCCAATAACAGCGCCAAATCAATTCTCGGTGACAATATTAGCGTGAGTAAAAAAGTGGCCCAGGCGACCATTGCTTGAGCACGTGACGTTCGGGTTAACTGGATCAGCGGGCCAAATTTAATCAGCGGATAAACTGCCGAGATAATGATAGCCGCCAACACCGGCTGCGGCAGCGTTGACATTAGGTTTGCTACCGGTAAAAAAGCCAGCACCATGATACCCGTCAAGGCACCGCTCCAACGACTGGTTGCACCCGCGCTATGGCTGATCATTGTCCGAGAAAAAGACCCTCCAACGGGAAATGCGCCAATAACGCCCGCCGCAATATTAGCTGCACCTTGACCGATAAACTCCTTACTGGCACTCCAGGGACGACGACTGGAGGCAGCCAGTGTTCTAGCAATAGCCGCCGGCTCAGCGAAGCCCACCAGCGCAATCATGATACCCGGGATCAGCAGCTCACCAAACCGATGCCAGGGCAACAACCATGAAAATGAAGGTAAGTCAGTGGGAAATGCGCCAACAGTCTTACACTCGCAGTCGTAAACTGACTGCAAGAGGATACCTGCAACCACAGCGATTAGAATGCCCGGGAAAAGCACATGGAAGCGTTTGCCAGCAATGATCACTAGCAAAGCTCCACTCCCGAATATCATCCCCGGCACTGACCATAGTCGCGGCTGCAGTAAAACATCTAACAGACGGCTAAAGAAATTGCCGCTGACCGCCTCTACGCCAAAAAATGCCGGCGCCTGCGTGGTTAAAATAACTAACGCCGCCGCAGTGGTAAAACCATTAAGTACCGGCTGTGACATCAGGTACACAAGATGGCCAGCCTTAACCAAACCTATCAACACCCGGGTTAGGCCAACAATGAACGCGAGTAATGCTGCCATTCCTATGTATTCGGCAGTAAACGGGGCAGATATTGCTGATAGTGCCCCCAATGTCAGGATACTGGTCATCGCCACAGGCCCCGTTTGCAGCCATGGGGAGCTGCCAAATATCGCCGCGATAATTAAAGGAAGTGTTGCAGCGAATAAACCTTGGGCCGGCGGCAGTCCCGCCAAGTCGGCATAGGCAATGGCTTGCGGCACAAGAATCAAGGCGACACTGAGGCCTGCAACAACGTCACGAAAGGAGGGAAAAGTAAACATTCTTTGTGGACTCGCTGACGGTACCTGCATACATTCCAACACCGATTGATTGGGCGCCCTTGACAGTTGAAGTCGGCGGATTAACTCTGCTCTTTGGTCGCGCCCAAAACTATAGGTCTTGAGCTTCAGTATGCAGCTTGTCCCTGACATTCATTAGCACTTTCCCAAAGTGATTATCACCACGCCGGTCCCTGCCGCAGCCCCAAAAATAGTCATACTGACTATTTTCAACCAACCTATTGCTGCCGGTTGTCAGTAGCTTCGTTGCAATATCAGGATAAGTCCTGCACATGGTGTAAACTGCTCGGGTCATATACACAACTTTCACATCGCGCCAATCTTTCCGAATCGAGCGAAATCGATTACGGCCGAGTTTCCTAGCCTTCTTGGGATGGTCTGCACATCGGATAGTCTCTTGATAGGCTTGATCATCAAACTTCATCGCCTGATAATAATGCTCTACCGATGGCCATTCCTTGTCTTCTAACTGGAAGGGATGTTTAGAAAACGAACCAAAATCTTCATTAACATCAGATCTTGTAAAGTACATTGCATCTTGATCGTGGTCGGCAAAAATCCCGCTACTCATAGTTGTTTCCGGACTCGCCTAAAGAGCGTTCATAAAAAATTAAAGTACCGCTTTGGGATAAGACCCCAAAACCTTTGACATTCTGGAGTTCTCGCCGACTTTGACAAGAATTTTTTCAATAACAGCATCCTGCTGATGTCCTTCAAACTCGATAAAAAAGACATAGGCCCACGTATCTGTTCTGGAAGGCCGAGTGTCAATTCGAGTTAAGCTAACACCCGCAGCATGGAATGGCTCCAGTAAATTAAACAAAGCTCCCGGCTTATTATTTGCCTCTACAATTAATGATGTTTTATCGTTGCCACTTGGCTCCACATGCTGCTGGCCAATAATTAAAAAGCGCGTGGTATTGTTGGCGTAATCTTCAATACTCTCCGCCAACTTCAACAAGTCGTATTGCTCTGCGGCGATGTCGCCGGCAACGGCAGCAATGCTTGAATCTTTTTGCGCCATTCGCGCAGCCTCAGCATTACTGGCCACCGCAATACGCTCAACATTTGGCCAATTGCTGTCTAGCCAGTTTCGGGCCTGGGCAAGCGCTTGTTGGTGTGCACAAATAGACTTAATCGTGCCAGGGTTCGCTAGATCATTGACCAGCAGATGTAACTGAATCCGCATTTCGACTTCGCCGCAAATCTTCAGCGGTGAATCCATAAAATTGTCTAAGGTGTGGCTAACCATGCCTTCAGTGGAGTTTTCAACAGGGACAACGCCGTAGTGGCACTGCCCTGACTCTACTTTGGAAAAGACTGTCGCGATACTAGCTTGTGGCAAACTAACCACCGCCTGACCAAAATGCTTAATAGTCGCCGCATGGGTAAATGTCCCCTCTGGACCGAAATAGGCAACCTCAGTCGGCTTTTCTAATGCTAGGCATGCAGACATAATCTCGCGGAAGATACGCGCTACCGTTTTCCCTTCAAGTGGCCCACTATTGCGGTCGATAACCTTCCGCAATACTTGGGCTTCTCGCTCAGGGCGATAAAAGGTCACTTTGGAGACATCGCTGTCACCATTCTCTGCAACAAAGGCTTTTAGCTTAGTGTCTGCTACCTGCTCGGCGCATGTCGCACGCTGGTTAATCAGTTGATGGATTTGCACATCGATATCGTCGATTTGCTGCCGCAGTTCATCTAGATTAGGTGTATCTGTCATAAAGGCTTAGCTGTTTAAGGGGGCGGCGCTTGTCCACCCCTAATTGTCGGTTAGTCCTTTTTAATCATTCGATAATAACTCTGTCAAAATGACCAAAAACAACCGTTAAGCGCGCGACTCAAACTCTTTCATAAAATCGATCAATGCATCGATCGCGGCCTCGGGGACTGCGTTATAGATACTCGCTCTCATACCTCCGACGCTGCGGTGTCCTTTCAAGTTTAGCAAGCCAAGTTGATCAGCTTCAGCCAAAAACTGTTTGTCCATATCAGCATTCGCCAGCGTAAAAGGTACGTTCATTGTCGAGCGACTCACTAATTCCACCGGATTGGCATAAAATGAACTAGCGTCGATAAAGCCGTATAGCTTAGTGGCTTTACGCCTATTTATCTCGGCCATTGCGCTCAGGCCACCCTGGTCCTTTAACCATTGGAAAACCAATCCCGCCAAATATAAACCGTAAGTGGGTGGGGTGTTATACATCGACTCATTATCGGCGGCAGTCTTGTAATCCAACATGGTTGGGCAGTGCTCGCTGGATTTCCCCAGCAAATCTTTTCGCACAATAACAATGGTCAAACCTGCGGGGCCTATATTTTTTTGAGCACCGGCATAGATAACACCAAACTGATTCACATCGATCGGCCGCGACAAAATGGTAGAGGACATATCCGCCACTAACGGCACGTCAACCTCGGGAGTCCACAGGAATTCCACACCACCGATAGTTTCATTAGGCGTGTAATGCAAATAAGCCGCGTCCTTATCTAATTGCCAGCTGTCAAATGCAGGAATCGTCGTGAAGTTAGTATCTTCAGAACTGGCGACGACATTAACCTGACCAAAACGCTGCGCTTCTTTGATGGCTTTTTTTGACCACTGCCCCGTATTAACGTAGTCGGCACTGGTTTTTCCTCCGAGCAAGTTTAACGGTACCGCCGAAAACTGACTACTAGCCCCACCCTGTACAAACAGCACCGAATAATCATCTGAAATGTCCAGCAGTTCCCGAAAATCTCGCTCGGCTTTCTCTGCAATAGCAACGATCTCTGACGAGCGGTGACTCATTTCCATAATCGATAAGCCAGCTTTGCCGTAGTCAAGCATCTCTGCCGCGGCCTGCGTCAAAACTTCTTCCGGCAAAGCAGCCGGTCCAGCACAAAAATTGAACTTCCGCGACATCGTACTCAAATCCTTATCTATTCGATCCGACGCGGGGCGCCGGATAATTATAAAACCTATTCGTCAGCTGCATCTTCGAACGGGGCAATCTCTTCCGGTTCCTCGATGCGCTCGACACCCACTACGTGCTCGCCTTCTTTCAACCGAATAACACGAACACCTTGTGTGTTTCTTCCCAGCACCGAAATTTCATCCGTGCGTGTACGCACCATTGTTCCCTGGTCAGAAATCATCATCAGCTCATCGCCGTCAAAGACCTGTACCGCGCCAATAATCTCGCCATTACGCTCTGAGGCCTGCATAAATATCATGCCTTTATTGCCGCGCCCCTTAGTTGCAAACTCGGCAAATTCCGAACGTTTCCCATATCCATTTTCGGACACAGATAGCATTCGGCCGCCGTCTTTTGGCACGAGTAATGAGATCATTTTCTGGCCGTCTGCCATTCGAATACCGCGAACACCTTTTGCCGTGCGGCCCATTGCTCTGACGTCGTTTTCGTTAAACCGGACAGCTTTACCGGAAGAGCTAAATAACATGACATCGCACGTTCCATTCGTAACCGCGGTACCGATAAGAACATCGCCCTCTTCCAACTCTAACGCCCGCAAACCCACGCTGCG
>Ga0206127_1001626_pt1 | contig 24030 bp, 24 predicted proteins | sample Helgoland_Spring_6_FD_148646 | JGI IMG/M metagenome (GOLD analysis project Ga0206127, IMG submission 148646) | Pelagic subsurface seawater microbial communities from Kabeltonne, Helgoland, North Sea - Helgoland_Spring_Bloom_20160419_1 | ecosystem: Environmental > Aquatic > Marine > Epipelagic ...
TTATCAGAAAAAAAATGAAAAATATTTAAAAAAGTAAACGAATTCTCTTTTTTAAAATAACTGTTATCATAATCAATTCTATTTTTCCATACTATTGAATTAAAATCATTAATTATTCTCTTTTTTACATTGTATCTAAAAAGTCTATTTCTTAAAAAATAATAAATACGGTAATATATCTGAATAAACCTCAGATATATTACCGTATTTATAAGTAATTTTATTTTATTGAAATCCATTTGCCTTCTTTCAATGATTCAATAGTAATAGAAGACTATCTGCAAAAGTTTTAAAAAAATGCATATAATTTACATTTTTTGATCTAAATGTTTACCAGTTTCAATGTGCATGAAATCTGGAACATATTTTTTAATAATATTTATTATATCTGATTTTTGAGAATTTGGATTATTAAAAACATTCTCAAAATCGGCTTCTACATCTTCAAATGAAATTTTAATATCCTGAGTATTGATGAATCCTAAAGAATCATATCTATTAATTTCATAATCTTCCTCTTCAGTATAAAACTCTTCATATGTTTTTTCTCCTGAAGTATCAGTCTTAAAAAAATAAATAGGATATTTTGATGGATTACTATCAAAATCAAATTCTTTTGCTTCTTTTTCTGATTCGACTAATTGAGGTTCAAAACCATTTTTATTTAAGAAATCTAAAGCGATCTGTTTAAAATATATCTGATCCTTGTGGAAATCTAATTTTGGAAAAAAAATATTTCCAGTTTCTCCTAAAAATGTCGCAAATAAACATATTTGACCCGATTGTTCTGGTGTGACAAAAAAACGTTTAATATCATTAGGACAAGATAGCGGTTGTTTTTTATTTAATCTATATATAAACCCATCTAATAGACTTCCATTAGAAAAAGCAACGTTGGCAAACCGGGCTGTTGAAACTCTAAACTGATCTTTCTTTGATAAGATCAATTTTTCCATTAAACTTTTTGAGGCTCCCATAATATTAACAGGATTAGCCGCTTTATCAGTAGATACACTAAAAAAATATTTTGGTGTATTTACCTCACATAAATTTAAAAGCTTTATGGCACCAAAAACATTATTTTTTATTAATGCCTCTACAGAAATTTTATCTTTTTCAGATCGAACATGCTTATGAGCTGAAAAATTTGCAACAACTTGCCATCTATCAGTATTAAATATTTTATCAAACGTATCACTTAATAAATTAACAGGGTAGGTTATATATTCAGGATTATAATCTAATAAATTAGAGCTTCTAAGGTCTCTTGTTAATTCGGTTAAACCATTCTCATTAGTATCAACAATAGTTATTTTTGAAGGTTTGTATTTTAATATTTGTTTTATGTAACTCGACCCTATTGTTCCAGCACCACCAATTATAAGTATATTATTCCCTTTAATATTCAATGATAATTTTTCATCAAACTTATTTAGATCTTTTTCAAAATTAATGTGCTTTTTGATTATTGTTTCTTTGATCATATTTTAATTTGTAAAGGATTTTAAAGTTTCAATTATTCCTTATTTATTATTCAAAAGTAGTTTTATTTTATTGAAATCCATTTACCTTCTTTCAATGATTCAATGGCTGCAAAAGAAGCTATAGTTGTATTTACAATCTCATTAAAAGGAATAATTGGATCTCCACCATTTTCTTGTTGGAATAGTAATTCTTGAAATTGATTAAAATGCCCTTTATTTTGAACTGATTTTGAACTAGACAAACCTTTAAATCCAAAACCTTTTAATGTTCTCCAATTATCCATTACAAGAGTTCTTTCTTGAGAATAAACTTCTACCCTTTCTTTAGAATAGCCTTTATTACCATTTGCAAAATAATTAATAACAGCATTTGTACCATTCTCATATTTTAACAAAATGCTAGCATTATCTGTATTTTCTTCAGGACTTTTACCCATTGCATTCATACATACAGAAATCACTTTTGATCCGGAAAGATAGGAGCAAAGATCAATATAATGACATGCCTCACCTATTATCCTACCTCCTCCAACTTCCATATCATGAATCCAAATATCTTTTGGAATGAATCCAGCATTCATAGTCGCAACTATATTAATTGGTGTAGTAGAACTTCCCAATGCTTTTTTCATTTTCTTTGCTAATGGAGCAAATCTTCTATTAAACCCAACTGTTATATTAACATTACTAACATTGTAAGCTTCAATAATTTGATCTAGTTCCTTTTGATTCATAGCCAATGGTTTTTCTACAAATACACTTTTACCTGCATTAATTGCTTCAATGGTCATTTTAGCATGCATATGATGTTGAGTAGTAACAATTAACAAATCGACATCATCATCTTTTAATATTTGATGATAATCCGATGTTGAATTGGCTATACTGTACTTTTTTGCCATGATTGTAGAAGATAATCCCCCTGAACTAGCAATGTATTTTATATTAGCAGTAATTTTCTTAAGATTTGGAAGAATAGTAGAACTTGTAAAATTACCAGCTCCTATTATTCCAACTACGCCTTTCTTTCCTTGAAAAGACTTTTCAACTAATTTGATGGTACTTTTTTGTTCTTCATTAGAGGTGTATTCTAAAATTGAAGCAATCGATTTTGAATTAGACATATCATCATATATTTTCTGATAATCATTCAAAGAAACTCTATCAGTGATTAAAGAGTTTACATCTAAAGTTTTCTTTGAAATTGCATTCAAAACCGCTTCAAAATTTCGTTTTTCTGTCCATCTAACATATCCAATTGGATAATCATGTCCTTTTTGTTCGTATTCTTCATCATATCTTCCTGCGCCGTACGAACAAGAAACTTGAAATGTAATTTCTTTTTCAAAGAAATCTGCACGACTGATGTCAAGACCTATTACCCCAACAAGAATTACTCTTCCTCTTTTTCTGCACATATTTGCAGATTGAGAAATAATTTCATTGCTTTTATTTGAAGCCGTAATAATTACTCCATCAGCACCTACTCCATTAGTGTAAGATTCTACAAACTTCACTTGATCAGTTCCTTCTGCTGGATTAATAGCTATAATTCCTTTTTCCTTGGCGATTCTAATTTTTTCAGGATCAAAATCAAAACCTATAACATTACATCCGTTTGCTAATAGTAATTCTGCAGTAATGAGTCCTATTAAACCAAGACCAACAACTACAATCGTTTCTCCGAATGTAGGTTGTAACAATCTAATTCCCTGAAGACCAATGGCTCCTATAACTGTAAAGGCAGCTTCTTCATCTGTTACATTATCCGGAATTTTTGCTACTAAATTTTTAGGTACACAAACAAATTCTGCGTGATTTCCATTTGATGCGACTCTGTCTCCCACTGAATATTCTGTAACCCCTTTTCCAACAGCTACAACTGTACCAGCATTACAATACCCTAAGGCTAATGGTTGACCAAGTTTATTAAAAACAGCTTCTAATGTTGGTCTTAAACCGTCTGTTTTTACCTTATCCAGCACCATTTTCACTTTATCGGGTTGCTGCCTCGCCTTTTGTATAAAATTAGCTTTTCCAAAATCAACCAACATTCTCTCAGTTCCTAGTGAAACTAATGTTCTGCTTGTTTTAATTAGTACACTACCATATTTTACTATAGGTACTGGAACTTCTTCAAGTATAGTATCACCTTTTTTTAAGTCTTGTATTATCTGTTTCAATTTTTATATAATTATACTTTAAAAATAAAATTTGTTCTGTTATTTCTAAGTGTCTCTGTAATTTCTAACATCAACCTTGTTGAAATTTCAATTTCAGAAAAGTCTCGTTCATATTTATTTGTGAAAGGTTGCATAATAGCATTTTTATGGCCTACATTTTTTCTAAAATATCTTTTTTTCACTAAACTGACTCCATTCCAAATTGTCATTCTTCTAAAATCATCAATTTTTACTATTAAATCTGAATATTGAATATTAATAGATTCATTTATTCCTTCAAAAGGTTCTTCTCTTGATGTTAATATAATTGAAATTAAATCTTCTCTATCTGTTACCATAGTTATAGCAACATTCTCATCTTTTTCTTCTTCATTACTCGACTTAATTGAGACATTAATTGTATTTGGCAATCCAATAGTTTTTAACAAGTTAATTGACAAATCTAACCAGTGACCAATATTACCACAAACTCTAGTCCCTTCTTTATAATCCCTATACCAATGATCTTTTTCTAATTTATGCCCAGTCACAAAACAACTTAAAGATAATGGAGATCTTTTTGAAAAATTTAAATAGTTTCGAACTTCAATTATTGCAGGAGAAAAAGGTCTATTATAACCAACATATAGCTTTTTATTATTTGAAGCCTTCATTAGTTTTGAGAATTGTTCGCTAGTAACACTAATTGGCTTTTCAACATAAACAATTTTATTGGCATTCAATGCTTTAATCGCATAATCCGTGTGACTTGCGTGATTAGAAGCTATGTATACAATTTTTACTCCCTCATCATTAATCAATTCATCTGGATTGTTAAATACTTTAGCATTATAATAATTAGCGAAAGTAGTTGCATTTTTTTTATCAATATCATAAATCCCCAAAACACAATTACCTCTATTTTTTTTCAAATAATAACCTATGGTAGCAAAGGAAAACTGTCCAGTACCAATGATTGCAATTTCTTTTTTGGGTTGATAAAAGGATATAGGTAATTTAATAAGTGGGGTAATACGTAGTCTTCCAAATACCTTTATCCAAGTTCTGCCTAATCCATATATTGTAAAAAATCTAAAAATTTTACGTAATTTATTATTGTTCATAAATTATATTTTGAACTTTATATCTTGATTTTGTTTAGAAATCATAATAATTAATATTTAATTAGTTAATCTTTTTAGCAAAATTGGAATTACTCTTATATTTAAGAATATATCTAATTAAATATATTAAGATTAGTAAAACAGCTAATTTAAGTAAACCCCATGTATTTGGGAAAGGCGAATCTCTGGAAGCAAAAACCGCAGTATTAAATAGTGTAGGTAAAAAAACAATATATTTAGAATCATATCTAAAGTTTTCCATAAAAATTAGAAAATTAGAAAAAATGATCATTATTAAATAAAAATAAATTAAACCGTATTGAAAACTTTCGGCCATCATTGAAGACCCTATTCCATTACCTTTAGAGTAATAAGATGGATTAATTAAATATGAAAACTTATGATTTAAAGAGTTTCTGGTTTCAGCTAAACTTTTAGATTGACCAGCTTTATATATATCATAATAATAATAATAATAAAACGGAAATAAAATTGGTTCTAAAACAAAAGGATAATTAGATTTTATATCATCTTTTCTATAAAGATATAAAGCAAGAAGCTTTTGAGTAGAAGCAGTTTCTTCTAAAATTAGTGAAGGTAAATCACTTATATTTAAAATTGAACTCTCTTCATTGATTCTAAATGACTTTAGAGTATTAAATCCTATTATTAAAAATATAGAAACAGTAGTAATTCGAAAAATGTTTCCTGAAAGAGATATTCTTGAATAATATTTAAAATAAAACCACAATGAAAAGAGAAAAGGTAACAAAAAGAGAACTCTTGCTCCTTTCAGACTATTCAACATCATTAGCAAACAATATATTACAGAAATAAAAATATAAATCTTTTTTTTGGGGATATAAGAAAGTATTATACCATAAAACGCGGATAAAAAAGTATGAGAATATTTTATTATTGGGGAATAATAATTTAAATCTGCTAAACCATTCACATAAAAATTAACATAACCTATACTATGTATATATTTTAATTCAATAAAAAATTTTATGGATGCAAAAAATGAAAAAACAATAAATATGAACATTATATCCTTTGGAATGTTATTAGTAGGGATTAATGTCTCATTATTAGATTTTTTAAATGTTATATAAATTAAATTTATTATTGATAGTCCTACATTTATAAGAAATAATGAGGAGATAAAGTATTTAGGAGGAATATTTACACCCCCCATTAGATAATAAATATAAAAGGTGTCTATATCGAATAAAATATAGTTAATTACGTTACCATATAAAAATAAAATACTAAAACCATTAAATATGTTTATTATACTAAATAAATTTTTTTCAAAAAGTAAAATATGAAAGACTATAGTTGATATTGAAATAAAAGAAATAAAAATAGCCAAAACAATATCAAACTGAAAGTCAAGATAATAACTATATAAAAACATTAAGCTATTAACTATCGCTGAAAAAAAATAAAAATTAACTAATTTACGTTTCATTAATTTATTATTTCTGAAAAAACTTTAAGTGCATTAGAAATGTGGATTTCTTTTGAGAACTTACTGTAATAATCTGCTCTAGCTCTTTTCCCTAAATTATTTGCGAAATCTGAATCATTATATAATTGAATAATTCCATTTGTAGCTTTTTTAAGATTATCATTTGTATATAAAACTCCGTTTTCTCCATCAATAATCATCTCATTAACCCCTGACACATTAGAGGCAACAATAGGTTTCCCTAGAGCCATATATTCAGCAACAGTTCTGGGAAAAGCTTCAGCTCTAGAAGTAAACAAACAAATATCTGCCGCTTGCATAAATAAAATCTGCTCATTTGAATGACCATGAAAATTAAAGTAATCTGAAAAATCTGAGTTTTTTATGTCATCGTAAATAACATCTCCACCCCAAGTATCTGAAACACCTCCCACAATATGAAATTTAACATTTGGTATTTCCTTTATAAGACCTTCAATTATTTCTAATAAAACGTCTTGTGCCTTTCTTTTTTGAATAGAACCCACAACGATAATATTGTAGTTATTCGAACTAATTCCTAATTTAATTTTTGCATCATCTACAGATAATTTTCTTGCCTCTTCAATATCTATTTCATTAATAGAATTTGGTAAGTAATAACTTTTAATCGGTTTTTTAAAAATTTTATTCCATGCTTCTAATCCATTATTTGAAACAAATATTAGGTTATCAAATAATTCTAAATAATCAGCAGCATTTTGTATTGCCACATCTTTATTTTTTTCAAAACTTTGCCAAATAAAAGATTCTGGTGACCCTCGAACAATACAAACCTTTTTGAAACCAACTAAATTTGTAATTTTTTGATCACTATATAACCCAGACCAGGAATTCACATAAAGTACATTTTCAGATGAATTATCTTCATAGTATTTACTTATATCACAGCTTTTTTTATTAAAAAAATCTTTAAAATAATAGTATATTTTTACAGCAATCTTCTTAAGAGTAAATGGTTTTAATGGATATTTACGCTTTATTGTAACAACTTCATGAACATTATTAAGTTTGTTATCATAAAATTCTCCTGAATTGTTTTTGAAATTCAACTTATTTAAAGTCAAAACAACTAAATTTTTGTGCTTAATTCTCAAAAACTGAAGAAATTCAAATCCTGAAGTTGAGGACCCTCCATTTTTTTTATTATTTAAATTTTCAGATACATATATAACCATATTTTTATTTTTCTAAAATTATTATTAGTTTTTTTGAGTTTTTTAATATCTTCATAATTGGAAATTCCGTATAATTATCTGGGTTTTTCATCATATTTTTTATCATACTAGACCTCTCATTTCCTTTTACTAATAGAACAGTTTTTTTTGAATTATTTATCAAAGAAAAATTCATAGTGATTCTAACTGGATATTGATTTTCTTTAATAAATACTTTATGAACGTTAGAAATATCTCTTTGTTCATTATGACCTTTAAAAAGAGAAGCTGTGTGACCATCAAATCCAACTCCTAATAAAATTAAGTCGAACTCAGGAATACCATTTGTCGATTTTGGAACTATTTCTTCAATAATTTTATTATAATTAAAAACTGAATTATCAATTGATATATAGTCTGATATCATTGGAAAAAAATCAGAATTTATTTTGTTATAAAAACATTCTTTTAGAGACTTAAAATTACTGCCATCACTAAATTCATTCACAAATCTTTCATCTACTTGAAAAAAAGATATTTTATCCCATTGAGTGTTTGTTTTTAAAAGATCAGAGAGAATAGGAATTGGAGTATTCCCTCCCGATAAAGCAACATTTAACGTTTTATTTAGAGATTTTAAAATTAATAAATCACTAATTATTTTAGCTGATTTATTATTAAATAATCTGCTATTAAACTCATGTAGTTTTATATTTTCAAACATTTAACATGATTCTAAAAGATTTAGGAGAGATGTCTTTAAAGTCTGTTATTGTAATTATTCTAGAATTTAATTTTCTTTTTATTTCTAAATCAATACTGGATCCATAAGAAATAATAAAATCTGAATCGATAATTTCATTTTTATTAAATATATGTTTAATATCATAAAGTGTATTTATTTTTTTTTGTTGAAGAGGGTGATATTTGTATGCAAATTTAAGATCATTAAATTCCTTTGAACATCTATCTATTAATTTAACATGATCTTTTTCTAGCATTTTATTTCCAATAATAAGAATTCTATTTTTTTCACTCCAATCAATAACTGTTGTCTTAATTATGATTTTCTCAAAAATTAATATAGAATTATTAATATACCTTTTAAAATATTTTGGTGAACTATCATCAGAATGAAATATTTTAAAAATATTATTTAGCTTAATACTAAATGAAGGAAACAAAACTTTATTTTGATAATCTTTAAAATATAATACTCCATGTTGAACTAAAATAGTTTTCGCTATATCATTTGATAAAACTGTCCACCTATCGTAGTGATTTGATATCCATATTTGATTTGGTTTTAATCTTTTTAAAACAGTATAAGTTAAAAACCAATCAAAAGAACAATAAGTGAAAAATATATAAAATTGTTTATCTGATAGTTTAAACTGACAATAAAAACTACTAATTAAAGTTTTGACTAAATCTTTAAAAGTAATAAGATCTTTAAAATTAATTATATTGATTTGATTATCCTTAAGACTAGCTTTACGCTTTTGATTAAACACAACATAAGTCTCAGGAAAATTTTCGCATTTTTTTGAGTCAATAGATGCAAAATATTTATCTTCTGATAATCCTAGATATACATTGTCCAAATCAACACCATTATACTTGAAATTTATATAATAAAAAAAGCTAAAAAATTTATAAACTAAAAAAAAAGGGAATAAGATTAAATAAATTAGCTTTAATAAATCAATAATGTATTCTGATTTGTTATTTAAAAAACTAAATTTTTTGATATACACATGAATATTTGGTATGCCTCTTAAAGACTTTGAAACATTCATGTAATCATGATAAATTTCATTTTTTTCAAAATCAAATTTAATGGCATTATTAAATGAAGTGTATTTTGATTTAACAAACATATTAGTCTAAAGGGTGTTTAGAGATTGTTTTTGAAGGATTACCAGCTGAAAACACTCCTTTTTCAACATCTTTATTTACAATAGCCCCAGCACCAATAATAACATTATCTCCAATTTTAACAGGTCCAATTATAATTGCACCTGAACCAATGAAACATCCTTTTCCAATTGTAATATCATATCCTTCTTCAGGTGTTTCACGGAAATGCTCACTATTAGGAATTAATTTAGCCCTTTTACCTTTATAAAACCTATGCCTTCCTGTTAAAATCATACAATTATGTCCAAAAATTGTGTCATCGCCAATATAAATTTTTCCTGAAACTGTATTGAATATTGTATTCATTGTGGAACATCCATTTCCAATTAGAATTCTTTTAGGGTCTCCATTAACATGAGAATAATTTATGTTTTGAAAACCTAAATAACATCCTATATTTGAAAAAAAGAATTTAATTCTTTCAGAGATATTGGCACTTTGAGATCTCTTTGGATTAATGAAATAATTCATATTTTTTAAATTAAAAATTAACGTATTTATCTAAAATTTGGTAATCTTTTATGTGCCAAACTATTCCTTCATAGTCCGTAAAAAAATAACAAGGCCCATCAGGATTTCTCCTCTCACTAAATATCTTTATTCCTTCAATATTACTAATATGCTTTTTCGCATTATCCATTCTTAAACATGGCATACAGAAACCTTTATGATCATCTAAATTAGAATTTAAATTATATTTTGGACTTTCTTTTATTTCTATCCTAATCATATCAGGCGAAATAAACATATATGTATTGTCTTCAGATATTTTTTTAAATCTACCTTCATTAAATATTTCAACTAAAAACTTGGCGTATTTTGAAGCATTTCCTACATGCACTTCAATGTGGTCAAAATGAATCATTTGGAAGGATAAATATGTTCAACATCTGCTCTACTAACAGCTAATCTAATAGCTGATTCTTCTCCAATAGCTTTAATTTTATGAACCTTATTCTTTTCAATAAAAACAAAATCCCCTTTAGAAACTACTATTGTTTTTTCTTCTATCTCCCATTCCCATTTTCCTTTAACAATATACCACCATTCATTCCAGTTAGGGTGAAAATGTCTTCTGTTTCCTTCACCAGGAAGCTGAGAAATCAAAGTAGCACTGTTATTTTCTGTATTAACAAGTCTATGACACCATGATTTTGTATTATCTTGATTTTTAATAATTTTATCAAAATTTTGAAGAGGAGAGTTTTCATTATCAAAATTACTGTTTTCTACTCCATCTTTTTTTAATATTGAAGGTACGTCTACTTCAATTCTATTCTTTTCCATAATATTTTATTTTATTGTTATTTTTATTTTTATTTAAAAAGTAATTAAGTGCTCCTTCGGCTAGCTGAAAATCGGATTCATTATCAATATCAATTTCAGAAAGACCATCAATACTAAAATAGCCGATTTTAGAATCTCCACCATGATATGCAAAACCTAAATTTTTAATGTTATTTAAAAAAGAATCATAAGTCCATCCCATTAAAACAGTAGCGTAAGTTTTCAAAGGGGTCATATCTTGTGAGGAAATGTGAGGTTCGAGTAATTGAAAATTTACAGGCTTATTATTAAAAACACTAGCTATTTTATGATCAATTACTGATATGAAAGTTTCATAATCATTATTTTTCATGTTCTCAACAAAAGACTTTATCTGCACACTATCAATAAAAGGACTAGTAGGTAAAAGTTGAATCAAGATATCTCCATCAACATTTTTCATAAAATCTGTAGCAAATTCATCATTGTTAGTTTTGTCAGAACCAAGATTATTTGGTCTTTTGTAAAATTTTATTCCATGATTAGTTGCTATTTCCTCAAAAATATCAGAGTCTGAGTTTAAGTAAATTTCATCAAAAACATTAGAGTTAATAGCTGCTTCAATAGAATAGTATATCAGGGGTTTTTCTCCAAGATATCTAAGGTTTTTCATTTTCACTCTTTTACTACCAATTCTGGCAGGAATCATACAAATAGTTTTCATAATATTTTTAATTTAAACTCAAACCTCCATCGACTAAAAGTGACTGTCCTGTATAGTAAGTGTTATTTGATGAAGAAAGAAAAGTAATTACATTTGAAATATCGCTTGTTGTAGCTAATCTTTTTAAAGGATGACTCTCATTTAAAAAACTAATTTGTTTTTCAGAAAGTTTACTTTTCGTCATTGGTGTGTTTATCGTGCTTGGGCAAATACTATTCGCCAAAATATTATCTTCAGCTAAATCAATTGCAATTCCTTTTGTAAATCCATTTAAACCTTGTTTAGTTGAGGCATAAGTGGATTGATTGGGTTTAACAATATGACCTGAAACAGAACTTATATTTATAATTCTTCCATACTTGTTTTTTTTCATCTTAATGACAACCTCATTAGTGATTTGTATTGTAGATAACAAATTAACTTTTAAAACATCATTAAATCCTTCAGCAAATTCTTTTGTTCCAATTTTATCAAATTTGATAATTCCTGCGTTATTTATTAAGACATCAATTTTATTTAAACTTTTTATAAATTCAACGAATTTTTCTAAACTAGATTTACTTAGATAGTCAGCTTTAATGTAGGTACAGTTATTATACTTTTTAACCCATTCAGGAGCTAAATCCTTAGTGCCAGTTATAATTACAGATGCATCAAGTTTTAGAAACTGTAAACTAACGGTTTTACCTAAACCTGAAGAACCTCCTGTAACAACACATATTTGGTTTTTGAAATTAATATTCATCATAGGACATAATTATTAAAATAACTGTTTAGGATTTTTTTGAAATTTAAGTCAGGTAAAACTAATTCTTTATAAGTTTTACCATAACCTTTTAAAAGAATTAACCCCAACATATCACCTACATTTTTTTTATCTTTTTTTAAAGTATTAATAAAATCATCTATATCTATTTTATCGATAGAGTAGCCATTGTAAATTACTTTAACAACTTCATGAATTTCATTAAAAATAATTGCGTTTATTAAATTCATTTTAAAAGAAACATAATTAGCAATATCAATACCAATTGAAACAGCTATACCATGAGGAATAGTATATTCAGTTAACCCTTCAATTGCATGTCCAAACGAATGGCCGTAATTAAAAACTTGTCTAATTCCTGTGTCAAATTCGTCTCTCTCAATGTAACTTTTTTTTATCAACAAACTTCTGAAAATTATTTTATTCATTATCTCAAAATCAGATAAAGAATTTATGAAATTATTTTTAAAATAAATAAAATCTTTTTCGCCAGAAACAACGAAATAGTGAAACATTTCTCCAACTCCCGATTTCAACTGGGATTCGGGCAAAGATTTTAAGAATTCTGTATAAATGAAAACATTATTAGGTGGATAGAAACCTCCCAATTGATTTTTATATTTTCCAAAATTAATAGATGTTTTACTTCCAATACAGCTATCTCCTTGAGCTAAAAGAGTCGTTGGGTAAAATAACCATTTAACTCCTCTGTATAAAATAGAAGCTATAAAAGCTGTAACATCCTGAGTTATACCCCCACCAATTGCAATTAATCTGTTAGATTTTCTAAATCCATTTTCAATTAATGTTGAAATAACCTCTTTTACACCTTCGTAACTTTTTTTTGTCTCATGAGCTTCAATAAAAATTATGTTATTCCTAAAATCTTTAAAAAAATGTTTATAATTGTTATAAATATAAATATCCATTATTATTACATCTCCTTTGATGAAGTTTTTATTTAGAGATTTTGTTAAGTTTTCAATAAAATCAACTTTATAGTCCCCCAAAGATGACTTTACAATAAAGTTATATGCTTGTATATCCACCATCTATTATTATATTTTGCCCATTAATATATTTATTATAATCACTACATAAAAAAATTGCAAATTCTGCAATTTCATTAGTTTTTGCCATTCTTTTCATTGGGATCGATTTACATATTTGATCAATCTCTTTTTTAGTGTTTGTATTAAAAGTGAGTTCTGTCTCGGTAAAGCCAGGACTTAATGTATTTACAAGGATATTAAACTCAGACAACTCTAAAGCTAAAGACCTTGTAAGAGAATCTAAAGCACTTTTAGAAATCGAATAGTTAACCCTGCCTTTTCTAGTGAATTTACTCCAAATAGACCCAATATTTAAAATATATCCGTAATTGTTAACAGACATTTTTTTCACTACCAATTGAAGAATCTGATAATGTCTAGTGAAATTGATTAAAAAAACTTTATCAAATTCGTCTATTGAAGAATCTATAAAGTTATTAACAATATTAATTCCTGCACAATTAATACAAATATCAATTTTATCCAGTGAATCAATCTCGTTACTAATTTTATTTATCGAGCTTTCAACTGACAAATCTATTTTTAAAAAGGTAAATTTCGGATTTAAGATATTCTTATTATTAACTTCACTTCTACCAAAAGTAATAACATTAGCACCTAAATTTATAAAGTATTCAACAATTGTTTTACCAATTCCTTTGGTACCTCCACTTATAAAAACTGTTTTGTCACTAAAGTTAAATTCCATAATTAACTATTAAAATGTTTAACTATATTGTTAATTGCACTTTGACCCATTGCTTCAACTGCTTCAATTGCATTACCTCCAATGTGCGGGGTATTAATCAAACTGGATATCATTGTAAGATCTTTATCCTGAACTGGCTCAATATCATATACATCAATAGCTGCCCCTGCAATTATTTCATTCTTTAATGCCCATTTTAAATCATTTTGATTTATAATACCAGCTCTAGCAGTATTAATTACAAATGTAGAAGGTTTCATTATTGATAATGATTTTTTATTCAAAATATTTTTTGTTGAATCATTTAATGGAGTGTGAAATGTGATAAAATCTGCATTTTTAAAAATATAATCTTTAGTTACTTCTCGTAAGTTATATTTATCATAATATTCTTTTTGATCTATAATGTCGTTAACTAATATTTCACAATTAAATGGTTTTAAAAGTGAAATTAAATCTTTGCCAATATTTCCAATTCCAATTACACCTATCTTTTTCTCACTTAATTGCATTCCTCCATCTTTTTTCCATATTCCATTTTTTATCAAATTGGAACTTTTATACAAATTTCTAGAAAGGGATAACATAAATCCTAGAGTCATTTCAGAAACTGATCTTTTATTAACACCTTTTGAATACAATACTTGAGTACTAAAATTATCACAATCTTTGAAATTAATATTATCTAAACCAACTCCATATTTTGATATTACTTTAAGTTTTGGTAATTGCGACAAAACATATTTGTCAATTTTATCTAAACCAACAATAGCAATATCACATTCCGATAAAAATAAAATTAATTCGGCTTGAGTTAATCTTATTCCTTTGGAGTTAGTAATAACTTTTTTAAACCCCATTTTAGTTAATTGACCAACTAACTTTTGATTTTTAGAAAACGCAATTGTGGTAACACCAATTATTAAATTATTTATCATTATAGAATCCTGAATTTTCATATATTTTCTCCACTAATTTTAAAGTCTCATAAGCGTCTTTACTTGTTCCATGTTTAATTTCTCCCTTACCGAGAATAGCATTAATGAATTCCTTGACTTCAAGTCTCCAAGAATCATCATTTTCAAACCAAGTAGTATTTTCTTTTGGCTTACCCATTGCAAAAGTAATATCTTCAAACTCTCTTCTACCAACTACAAGTTTTTCTGGGGAATAACTTCTAGTTCTTGATAATATTCCATCAAGATTTACATATCCTTCTTCAAAACACATTTCTAATAAAAACTTATGTTTCCACTGAGTAGCACTAGAATGTAACATAGCAGTAACTTTATTATCTGACTGCATTATTGCAAAGGCATTATCTTCTGATTTTATGTCCCAATATGACGTGGTAACAAAACTATTTACATGATTAAAAGTCTCTTTAGAGAAATATCTCATAAGATCTAACATATGAATACCTTGATCTATTAATATTCCACCACCAGAATATTGTTTGTAATTCCTCCAATTTTTGTCGTAATCAATACTACCTGCTTTCCCATAAACCCCCCTTAGCCATAATAATTTACCCATGGTGCCAGAATCAATAATTTTTTTCGCCTCTTGAATTGAATAATGGTATCTATGATTAAAACCATATTTCAGTATCAAATTTGATTTTTTTTCAATTTCAATAACTGATTCTAATTCCTTAGTTGTACGAGCCGGTGGTTTTTCGCAAAAAACATGTTTACCTGCTTTTAATGCACGTGAAGTGTAACTCGAAAGAACATTATTAAATGCACAAATAAATACAGCGTCTATGTCTGATTTAAGAAGATCATCAAAAGTTTTACAAAAAATAATATTGAAATTCCCATACCCCTCTAAAGCTTTTTCGTTCGTATCAAATACAGATACTAAAGTAGCATCAATTGATTTTGATATTTCATCAGCCCTAATTTTTCCAATTTTCCCAAAACCTGCTATACCAATTTTTATCTTCATATTAATTATATAAGAAAATTATCAGAATCCATATTTTGACTATCAGTTCTATCCCATTCATATATTTCCATATACTTGTCAAGCCATAAATGAAGAAAAAATTGATGAATACACTCAGCAAACCCATATGTTTTACATGGAACATAAATGCTAAAATTTGAAAGTTTTTTGGTTAAATTATTATTATTTAACCCTGAAAAACCGACTGTTTGAATTTTTTTTTCATTACAATATTTTATCACATTAACTATGTTTTTGCTGTTACCACTACTACTAATAGTAACAACAAGATCATTACTATTAAATTCGTACATTTCTAGATATTTAGTAAAAGCATCTTCATAACTTAGGTCATTAGATAAAGCGGTTAACAATGCGCTATCACTAAGAGAATAACTTTTAATCAAACCATTTTTTGACCAATCTAAAGCCATGTGATTTGCAAAGGCTGCACTAGCTCCATTACCAACAAAGAAAATTTTAGAATTATTATTTTTTAATTTATGTGTGTTTTTTATGAGATTATCAAAAAATTCTTCTTTAGTAGAATCAATATCATTTTCAGTAAACACTGAGTTTTCTATCAAATCAGAAAAGCTTTTACAATAGTTACTTTCATAAGTATTGAAGTTTGGGGTGTTTTTAGTATTTTCCATTATTAATTAGTTTTTTGTTTAAATAATCTAGTTCATATTTCGCACTTAATTTATCCAATAATTCAATATATTTTTTTCTAACTCCCTGCTCAACAAAATCACGTCTTTTTTGAAATTCCTGCAGTTCGTTAAGATCTTTGTCAGGTTTTTCCCAGCCACATCTTTTGTAGATTTCTAGAGGTAGGCCGTCTGAGTACTTTTTTCGAGGAACATTTTGTTTTTTTAGTTCTTTAAGTGTAGATTTTGTAATAGAAGAACCCATGTGATTAGCAATTTTACCCATATAATCTTCAGGCTTGATTACGAATTTTTCAAAAGGAATGGTTAATATTAGATGGCTTTTTTTGTCCATATTTAACTTTATTGAATTTGTCAAATTAGTCATTTTATCAATATAAACTATAGATTTTTCAATAGGATTCAAACTTAAAAATTCATTTTCCCATCCTTTAGAATACCAAGGAACATTAATACCGTTATAATCAAAATAAGTCACAAAATCTCTAACCGAATTAATCAATTTCTCGTTGTTTAGGCTTTGTTGAATAATCATATATAAAGGATGCCTAACAATCTCAATAAATTTCACTCTGTTTCCTAATGACTCAAAAATTGGGGTAGAACAAGATATTAATTTATGTACCGTTAGGGCCAAAATAGGTTTTTCGTTATTAATTACAGAGGGGATGTGTTCGTCACCTTTATTAAAAAGCCTTTTGATATATTGAAACTTTCGGTTGTGCTTAAATATTGAAGATAAATCAGATGGTCTAAAATTCACTTCTCTAGACATCATCGTATTATACAAAATCAAGTCAGTCCACATTTGGATTAAAGATGAACAGGCTGAACTTTCAATTTTATTTAAAAAATCTAAAGTGCAAACATGCTCTATTTCATAACTGTAGGTTAATTTTTCTACTCGATCAAAAGAAGATATTAAGGACGAAAATAATGTTTTGCCACAGCCCTCCAGACCATCAATAAAAACTACAGTATTGGAAAAAGAATCAGGTCTAGTAATTTTTAATTCCTTATTATAATTGTCATTCATTGCAATTCAATATATTTTTTTTGATAAATATTAAGTTGCTTTTCCCAGAGTATAAATGCAACTATTCTATGAATAAACACAAAGCTAATTTTATTTACTTTCCATTTTTTCCATAGAGATTTTACATAATCTAAATTAATCAAACTAGAATTATGAGTGTAAATTATTTGTTCTAATTCTTCTGTATTTTCGCGAAAAGATTTTTCGAGACTAATATGAAACCCTTTTTTTTCTATTTTACTAAGATCAAAATCTAATTTTTTCTTCATTATTTCTCTAAACAACAATTTAGCCTTATTTTCACTTACCATATTAGTTAGAAGATCGCCAGAAATGTTTTGCTGAGCTTCAAACAAGCGATAATCTAGTAATGGTTCTCTAATTTCTACAGTATTTAGCATTCCCGCAATATCAGTTTTGTAATTCAATTGATGGATCAATTCACTTGAGGTTTTATTATTTAAAAAATTTAATAATTGACTATTTTTTGTAAAACCGTTACTTAATGGATCGGAAACATCATTCATTAAATTAGAAGTAAAAGTATCATAGTAGTTAGACCTTATTCTTTCTATTTGATCTAAATCATTTGAACTTAAAATTGAATGGTAATACAAAATTCTAGTAGATATCTTGTATTCAAAAAAATACTTTAAAAATAAATGGACAATAGGACTAATAAATCTATAAAAAAACCTCAACAACTTAAATCTAGAGCTTTTGTTTAATTTAGAAAATGTTTTATAAGGAGCGTATCCCGCTAACAATTCATCTCCACCATCACCAACCATAATAACTTTGTTTAAATCTGACGCATATTTTGAAAGTTGATATAGACCAATTGTTGCTGGATCGGCAAATGGCTCATCGTATTTTGAGCATAAAAACTTATAATCATTCCATATGTCTTTCAAATTTGAATTTATAAATTTTCTAATCACACGACTATCATATTCTAAATTGTTTTCTTCATAATCTATACTTTTAAGTGTATAAGTGTCTAACTTTTTCAATCCATTTCTTAAAGAAAATGCTAAAACCAAATTACTATCGATTCCAGAGCTTAAAAAAAGTCCCACAGGAATATCTGAAACTAAACGCAATGAGGTTGACGATTTTAAAATTTTATAAAATTTATTTATTGCATCAGTAATATTATTTATTTTACTATGACCCGTTTTTTCTAATTCCCAATATTTGTTAGATACAATTTTTCCACTATTAATGTCGTACGAGAGAATGGTCCCATTTTCAACCTTTTTCACACCTTTAAATATTGACTCAAATGAATTTACGTACCCATATTTAAAATAATTGGCTAATATTTTATTATTAATTTTTATTTGTTTGGGAAAGTCTGGGAATGAAAAAAATGATTTTATTTCTGAGGAAAATAAAAATGAATCATTGTCTTGAAAATATACTAGTGGTTTAACACCCATCCGATCTCTTATTAAATAAACCTTACCCTTTTCCTCATCAAAGATTACAATAGCAAACATACCATTGAGTTTCTCAAAAGCTTTCATTCCAAAATGATCAAATAACTTAATTATTACTTCAGTATCACTATTTGAGTTAAACTTATATCCAAAAGAAACTAATTCGACTTTTAAATCTTCATAATTATATATTTCCCCGTTATATATAATGCTAAACTTTTTAAAGAAAAAAGGTTGATTTCCATTTTCAGAAAGGTCAAGTACTGAAAGTCTATTGTGACCCATAGCTAGCTTTCCAATGTCATTAATACTAGAGTAAACATGCTTTCCTCTATAGTCTTTACCTCTATGACTTATTGATTCTAACATTTGTTCCAATGAAGAAGAACAATTTAAATCTTTTTTTGAAGAATAAAATCCTGTTAATCCACACATAAAAAAGGTTTTTTTAATTTATTAATAAGTAGTATATCAAATATTAAAATCATAAGACCAATAAACGGAGGGATAATTACGGTTAAAGAAAAAAGTAATTTTAGATTTAGTAGTTGAGATATAACAATTTCACTAACGAAAATGGTAATAATAATAATATTAACTGTTATTATAAATTTAGTTTTGTTTTTTATCAGATAAAAATTAAAAACTAAATAATTGTAAAGTGAGTGAATAATCACATATAAGCTTAATAAAAAAAATTCTAAATGTAAATTACCAATAGTGTATTGGTCTAAAAAAAGATAAAAAATTAATTTACTACAAACCAAAAAAGATAAAACAATAAAAATTGAAAACAGAAAAATGTTTCTGAAAAATTTAAAATCATTAAATCTTTTGTTTTTGGATTTTATTTTGTGGGGAAATAATATCATAACTGATGATGAAACGAACGTTGTTGCCAAGTTGACTAATTTAAAGAGGATAGTTATAATTGCAAGTGTATTTATATCTAAAAAAAATATCCCTAAAATAATTGAAATTTGAGGAATTATATTATATGTTATATTAAATGGCAAGTATGAAATTGAACTCTTAAAGAGTTTGACAATTAATTTTTTATTTAAATTATTAATTACAACTTTTTTTCTTAATTTATATAAGTTAATAAAATGCTCTAGACTTAATGTAAACGAAGATATAGCTGCATAAATAATGAAATCAGATTCATCTTTTACAAGTGAAAAAAGTAAAATCACAAAAACTGTTTTAGCAAAAAGTCTTCGGTATAATATATAATCATTTTTTAAATTAGCCTGATAGTAATAATCCATTGCTAATGGAGATGTAATAATTGGAAATGCACATATTAATATAATTTTATAAAGATGTGGGTAATTTATTAACAAGTAAGTAATGTATATACTGAATGGTATTATAAAAAGAGCATAAGCTAAAGCAATAGAATTTATTAAATAACTCTTTGTTTTTTCTGGATTTTCTGTAAGAAGTTTAAGAATATATATGTAAAAAAAATTTATAGCTAATAGGACTAACGTACTTGATGAGTTAAAAATCCCCAAATAACCTATATCTTCAAGGTTAATTGTTCTTATTATATAAAATTGTATAACTAAAGGAAATCCAACTCCAAAAATTTGATTTAATGAATTCGCTAATAAATTCTTATTAATTGTGTTTTTGTACAAAAAAGATTTTATCATAAGTTTGATGCCAGTTGGCTAATTTTACATCGTTAAGTAAAATTTTTTGTCTAGATTTTGGCAAAGAGTCACCAATAAAATTAAATAAATTAGCAGTAGCTACTGCATCAACATGAGGGCTCTTCAAAGCTTCAATTAAATGATTTTCATTTCCAGCACCACCAGCAATAATTAATGGGCATTTTATCTTATTCAAGATATTTTTTAAATTAAGTAAATCGAATCCTTGTCCTGTTCCATCTCTATCAATTGAATTTAAATAGACTTCTCCAATGTTTAAACTATTTATATACATAAGATATTTAGTAAAATCCATTTCAACTTTTTCTGATCCATTTTTAATAAAAACAACATTATTATTGTCCTCTGTCTTATAATCAACAGAGCCAACAATAAATTGGGATCCATATTTTTTAACTAATTCTTTTACTAAAGAATTATTATTATTTAAAGAACTATTTAGGACTATTTTATCCGCACCAGATTTCAATAATAAATCTGCATCATTTAAATCCCTAATACCACCTCCAACAGAAACTGGAATAAAAACATTACTTATAACTTCTTTTACAACGTTGGAGAATTTAACAATATCTCTGTTATTTCTACTAACATCAAGAATAATTAATTCATCAATAGAAAAAGCTATTTTTTCAAAATTATAATGCTTCTTAAGCCATTTAAAATCTCCAACTTTTTGAAGTCTGAAATTTCTACTCAACATAAAAAAACCGTCTTTATAAAGTAGAGTAAATATTAATCTTTTTTTCAAATTTATATATTTAGAAAATTTTTAATTAAATTAAGACCATTTGTTTGACTTTTTTCAGGATGAAATTGAGTTCCAAAAATATTTTGGTATTCAAATGAAGCTACGAAATCTACACCATAATTGCAGTAAGCTACACCTTTTTTTATATCAGTGGACATTCTATAACTATGAACAAAGTAAAAGTCCAAATTATTATTGAAATTTGAATATAATATAGAGTTATGGGGTGGAGTAATATTATTAAAACCTACATGAGGTATTTTTAAGGAATTATTCTTAAATTTTTCGACAACACCAGGAAAGAAACCAAGACCTTTTGAAATTGTTTCTTCTGTGCTACTAAATCCTAATAATTGCATTCCTAAACAAATACCTAAAATTGGTGTTTTATTTTCAATAACAGCTTTTTTTAGCACAGGGATAAGATTTAATTTTTCAATATTTTCAATAGCCTGTTTGAAAGAACCTACACCAGGTAATATTATTTTATCTGCATTAATTATCTCTTCTTTATTACTGGTACAAATGCTATCGCACCCTAAAAATTTTAATGCACTCTGAACAGAATATATATTACCCATTCCATAATCTACAATTGCTACCGTCATAAACTTTATATTTCAAAATCTTGTCCAACCTCAAATTTTGGATTCCAGATACCGTCTTCTTTCACAAACAAATCTTTATTAACCCATTTATCAATTACTACATCAAATTCTTCTTTTGACATCTGATAATATTCTAGATAATCATCAATATGATCACTAGGGTACATATTATCATAAATTTTTACCAAATTTAAAGCTTGATCCCTAGTCATTGCTCCTCTTCGTATCTCGATTCCTGCGTCTTGTGTAGCCCGTCCAAAACCAAATTTCAAATACATTAAATATGCATGTAGTGAATATAATGCCTGATCATTTTGAGAAAAATTTGTAAATGTTCCAGAATTTGCATCATCCTTTTCTAGTAATCCACAATGATTTTTTGCTGTCAAATAATTAGTGTAAGGGTCCCAATTTTCGAAATATGACCAATGAGTAAAAGAAAGGTCCTTTTTCGTTACTTCTTCTTTATTTGGGAAATTAAAGAAATATAGATCGTTTGGCTCTAAAATTCCATCATCGACAGCTTTTTTAAGCACCTTTTCGTAACCTCCTTCAAGATATACTCTTTTCATATAATCGATATCATATAGTGCTCTATCTTTATTTTCGACAGAACCTCCATATTCAACTTCACCGTCTTCTCCATAGAAGATTAAAGGAACATCAAAGTTATAAGCGGTTCTAATTACTGCTGTATGAATAGCTATTAACCATCCATAATATGGAAACCCTTTTTCTATAAAACCATATTTATTTAACACCTGCATTACTTTTGGATTAGGAGTAACATGGATGTGATTATAGCCTGCATGAATAAAATTATACAAGTTTTTATCTCCTAACTCCATAGAAAGTGCTGGCCGAATAGTAACTGCTAAAGGGTTCATTCCGTAATTATGCTTCAAATTATAAGCTACATGTGAACCATCTTTCCCTCCACTGCAAGGAACTACACAATCGAAACCTCCATCTTTAGATCTATATTCATCTAATAATAGTTCCAATTCATCGTTTCTTTTATTCCAATCGATAGTTTTCTTTTCTTCTGTTCTTAAGCATGCATTACAACTACCTTTAGAATCAAATTCAATTCTAGGTCTTGTAGACATATTTAAACAAGTCTTACACCAAAATACTTTAGTTTTTTTCATTATTTATTATATATTTTATATTATTTATTAGATAGCTGTCCATCCTCCGTCTACTGCGATATTTTGTCCTGTAATATAATTAGATTCTGATGAAAGCAAGAAAGATACAGTTGGCGCTATGTCATTCGGGTTTGCCATTCTTTTTAATGGTACTTTCTGGGAATATTGTCCTACAAAAGTTTTATTTTGATTATTAAAAACACCACCAGGTGATACACAATTAGATCTTAAGTTGTATTTACCGAAATAGGATGCTAAATATCTACTGAAGTTGATCAGTCCTCCTTTAATTGCTGAATATGCTGCTGGAGAGGTTAGTTCTGTGTTTTCATAAACACTAAAGTCATTCCCTACAATACCATAAATAGAAGCTATATGAACTAAAGACCCTGATTTTTGCTTTTTCATTATATCTAAAACAGGTTTTGAAATAGCAAATATCCTACTTAATTGCATGTCTACATTATCACTAAAAGATTTAGTTTTGATATCTTCAAACTTATTACCCCAATCCAATGTCCTAGGGTAAGCATTATTCACTAAACCATCAATTCTAGAATATTTATTCATTATAAGGTCTAATGATTCCTTTATTGATTTGTCACAGGTAACATCAAGGTTTAAAGTGTTATTATCAATGTCATTGATATTATTTATGTCTAAATTAATAGCAATCCCCCCCTTTTTATTTATGTCTTCAATAAAAGATTTACCAAGAAGCCCTGAACCACCAGTAACTAAAATTATTTTATTTTCTAATATCATACAATTATATTTAAAACTGAAAGAGCTTCTTCAATAGAATTCATCTTATATTCATTTGATTTGATACTATTCAAAAAGAACAACATTTGTTTCT
>Ga0206127_1001633_pt1 | contig 23989 bp, 23 predicted proteins | sample Helgoland_Spring_6_FD_148646 | JGI IMG/M metagenome (GOLD analysis project Ga0206127, IMG submission 148646) | Pelagic subsurface seawater microbial communities from Kabeltonne, Helgoland, North Sea - Helgoland_Spring_Bloom_20160419_1 | ecosystem: Environmental > Aquatic > Marine > Epipelagic ...
GCCGGCAGGTTCTGGTGGAGAAATACAGTTAGCTGATGCGTTGAATTTGCATGCTCAGGATGGTTTATTAGAAGCTATTCGTCTCAAGGGTATAAGATTTGACTGCGGGTCTATTGATGGGTTCATGAGTGCGTCTGCACATGAATACTCAAAAAGGTTGGAAAATTAAGTTGAGAGTTCTTGTAACAGGTGGTGCTGGATATATTGGTAGTCACACATGTGTTGAGCTTTTAAATGCTGGTTATGACGTTTTAGTAATAGATAACCTCTCGAATGGACATGAAGCTGCACTTGAGCGAGTTTGACTTATAACTAATTGTGAGTTGCAATTTATGAATGCAGATATTCGTGATTCAAATGCGTTAGGCGAAATTTTTAATATCTTTAAACCAGACTCAGTCATTCATTTTGCTGGGTTGAAAGCTGTTGGTGAGAGCGTTGTAGATCCAGTGAAATATTATGATGTAAATGTTGGAGGGTCTATTTCATTGCTCACGGCTATGTCTAATGCAGAGTGTAAAAACATTGTTTTTTCATCATCAGCTACAGTTTATGGTAAACCAAAATATCTACCCTATGATGAAGAGCACCCAACTAATCCAGTGAACCCATATGGACGCACAAAGTTAATGATCGAAAATATAATACACGATTGGACAAAAGTAGAGTTAAAACGAAAGGGAACTGTTCTCAGGTATTTCAATCCTGTGGGAGCTCATGAGTCTGGTCAAATTGGGGAAGAGCCAATTGGAATTCCAAATAATTTAATGCCGTACATTGCGCAAGTGGCTGATGGGCGGCGTGAACATTTAAATATTTTTGGTAATGACTATGAGACTGCAGATGGAACTGGAGCAAGGGATTATGTCCATGTCGTAGATTTAGCTCTGGCGCATGTAGGTGCATTAAATCAAAGTAAGCTGGATAAGTTTGAAGTATTAAACATTGGAGGGGGGAAAAGTACGATTGTTCTTGAATTGGTGAGTAAATATGAAGAAATATCTGGCGTTCCAATTAAATTTAAATATTCACCTCGACGTGAAGGAGACCTTGCTGCCTTTTGGGCAAATTCTTCAAAAGCATCTGAAAAATGTGTTGGGAACCAGAAAAAAATATAAAGAAGATTTGTGAAGATACTTGGCGCTGGCATAAACTTAATCCAACTGGTTTTGGAATTGAATAATTAAATTTGAATAAATAGTTCAATCTGATAGTGTAAGGTTATCTGATGGAGTTTGAATTTTTGCCTCCCTGCCCATTAAATCCATTAAAATCCATATGCGTTGATCTGCTTCATATTTTTCAACAGTGGCAATAAAATTTGCAAAAGGCCCAGTTAAAACCGTTACCTGATCGCCTTTATTTAATTTTTTTATAGGTAGTAATTTGCCCGATAAATCGTATCGGTTCATTAAATGATTAACAAATATGGTAGGAATTGATTTAAGAGTAGTATTAAAAGTAATCAAGCGAGATACACCGTAAGTACTGTTTATTTTATGCCACTCGGATTCTGCTCTATCAAACTTGATAAACATGTAGCCTGGAAACAGAGGTTTAGAAGTATTTATAAATCGAGATAATCTTCGTGAAGTGGTATCATGTAAGGGTAAGAATGTTTCAAATCCTTGTCGGTTTAAATTTTTTGCCGCTAGTTGGTGTGAATTGGATTTAAATTGTAGAATGAACCACTCTTTTGACATGTAAATATACCTATAAATTATTGTTCATTTTTGAACATATACAAATAATAATATGTAAATAGCTATCAAATATTTATTATTAATAAGTATTATTTTGAACATTACTTTGTCAAGATGAATAAGTCTTAATATATGTATTCGGCTTATCCTTTTTGGTTTCAATTCCAACGCGGGCATAATTTTTTTTTTATATCAAAAAGATATAAATCTATTGTTGACAAAGATTATTTATTTAAACATGTTCAATATTGAATAGTATGAGAATATTATAATCATTTATTACATAAAATCACGTAGTCTTGTCTCAAGGCTTTGTGCGGTAGCTATTCATGGCTAGTCGTCGTAAAGAGCATCAAGAAGATGCAAGATTTAGATTGCTTCAAATAATAAGCAATAACCCTCAAATGACCACGCGTGAAATTGCCCAAAAAATTGGAATATCTAACGGATCTGCATATTATTTGTTAACATCATTGATTGATATGGGCTTTATAAAGCTTTCAAATTTTAAAGATAGCTCGCAAAAGATAAAATATTATTATTTGTTAACTCCAAAAGGTATTCGTGAGAAGTCTTTGGTTACAAGCAAATTCCTTGTGCGTAAAAAGCAAGAATATGAACTATTAAAAAATGAGATCATTAAATTAGAGCGGGATATAAGTTAAAAATAGTATTAAAGAAATGCATTTAAATTTCGATGTAACGTCGAAATGTGTAAAATCTAAATCAAATTTAATAGATTGTAGCCTCTGATATTGGTATGTTATGGGTAGGTCGAGTGGGACTTTTTCGACGCCATAAAAAAGAAAATTTGAGACGTATTTTGTGAAAATTATTGTTGTTGGTTTGGGGTATGTTGGACTGTCAAATGCGGTGTTGTTGGCGCAGCATAACGAAGTCATTGGCGTGGACATTTCGCAGGAGCGTGTGGATGCGTTGAATGCGCGCGAGTCTCCAATCATTGATGCTGAACTATCTGAATATCTGGCCGAGAAAGATTTGAATCTGTCTGCGAGTACCGACCTTGAAGCGTCAATCATTGGTGCTGATTATGTGATTGTGTCGACGCCCACCAATTATGATGAAAAGACAAATTTTTTCGATACATCTTCAGTTGAGGCAGTAATCGCACAAGTTATCGAGAGCGAACCTAGTGCCTGCATCGTTGTGAAATCTACAATACCGGTTGGCTTTATCGATGATTTAAGCGAACGCTTTAATACTGATGCATTGATCTTTTCGCCTGAGTTTTTGCGTGAAGGTAAGGCGCTTTACGACAATTTATACCCAAGTCGCATCATTGTAGGAGAAAAATCAAAGCGTGCCGAAATATTTGCCAACTTGCTCGCTCAAGGCGCTGTAAAGTCTGATATTGATCTGTTGTTTACCGGAGCACGTGAGGCTGAGGCAATTAAGCTATTTTCAAATACATACCTAGCGATGCGGGTGGCATTTTTCAATGAACTAGACAGTTACGCACTTGCCGGAAATATGAATAGCCGAGAGGTTATTGAGGGCGTATCATTAGATCCACGTATAGGCAATCACTACAACAATCCATCATTTGGCTATGGCGGCTACTGTTTGCCAAAAGACACGAAACAACTGTTGGCGAATTACGATACTGTTCCTCAAAATATCATACGTGCAATCGTTGATGCAAACTCTACACGCAAGGATTTCTTGGCGGAAGTGATTATCAAAAGGCAACCCAAGACTGTCGGGATCTATCGTCTTGTCATGAAAGAAGGGAGTGACAATTCCCGACAGAGTTCCGTTCAAGGTATAATGAAGCGGATCAAGGACAAAGGAATTGAAGTAATTGTTTTCGAGCCTGAGCTGAGTGAAGAAAAGTTTCTTAATTCACGTGTTGAAAAAGACTTTGATGCGTTCAAAAAAAACGTCGATATTATTTTAGCAAATCGAATGGCCCCCGAGCTGAGAGATGTTTCGGCAAAAGTATTTACGAGAGATTTATTCAATGAAAATTAGAAAAGCGGTATTTCCTGTCGCTGGTTTTGGTACTCGCTTTCTGCCTGCCACTAAGGCGATGCCAAAAGAATTGCTGCCAATCATAGATAAACCTTTAATCCAATATGCGGCGGAAGAGGCGATTGCCGCGGGTATCGACACCCTGATTTTTGTGACGGGTCGGAACAAGCGCGCGATTGAAGATCACTTTGATGCGAATAATGAATTGGAAACCATGCTGCGCGCCAAGGGTAAAGACGTACAAGCCGATATGGTGCGCAATATCATTCCTGAGGGTGTGGAGTGCATATTTGTGCGTCAAGCTGAACAGCTGGGTCTTGGCCAAGCGGTTTTATGTGCGGAACGCGCTGTTGGCTGTGACCCCTTTGCAGTGCTACTGGCGGATGACTTTCTGACGGATTACGAGCCCGGTGTGACTGCAGATCTGGCTAAAGCATTTGCAAGCAGTGGCAAATCTCAGCTTTCGGTGATGGAGGTTGATGGACCTGATATTTCTAAATACGGCGTCGTCGTGCCAAATGGGTCCGGTGCGGGTATTTCGGGCTTGGTTGAAAAACCTGATACAATTGATGCGCCCTCGAACCTGGCTTCTATCGGGCGCTATGTCCTGACCCCTGATATCTTTGACACCTTGCGGAGCCTCAAGGCGGGATCAGGTGGGGAAATTCAATTGGCAGATGCGATCAATATACATGCTAAACAAGGCTCCGTTGAAACTGTTCGCCTGAATGGTCTGATCTCGGAGGATGGGATGCTGTCTGGTCAGAGAGCTCACCAGACACGCTAGGCAATGTAACTTCTGAAACTGCACATGCGATTGAATGTGCAAATAGCTTGTTGCGCTCTGAGAGCAGTGGCCAGCAAGTTGTTGGCATAGGCTTAAATGATATTATGGCGATAGCCATGCCCGATGCAGTACTTGTTGCTCCCAAGGACCGAGCGCAGGATGTCAAAAAGGCAGTGGAGCTGCTTAAGGCAAAAGATATTGCGCAAGCAGAGATTTTCCCTATGGATCACCGTCCTTGGGGTTGGTTTGAGAGCTTGGCATTGGGAGAGCGCTTTCAAGTGAAACGCATTTTTGTGAAGCCTGGAGCCGCACTTAGCTTGCAAAGCCACAACCATCGATCAGAACATTGGATCGTTGTTGAGGGTACAGCGAGAGTCACAATAGATGAAGACATTAAGCTCGTAACTGAAGGCCAGTCTGTTTACGTACCATTGGGTGCAGTTCACAGGATGGAAAACCCAGGCAAACTGCCAATCGTCTTAATCGAAGTACAAATAGGGAGCTACCTAGGTGAAGATGACATCATCAGGTTTGAGGACGTTTATGCAAGATGAATTGATAAATAAATATCTTTCAACTGGTTTGGTAATTTTATCCAGCGACACAATTGGGAATCTAGCTAAACTACTTGCTGAAAATAAAAAACAAATCGTGTACATTGTTGATAATCATAAATTCAAACGATGTATAGGTTCTGTAAGTTACGGTGATTTTATAAGATGGATTACCAACCATAATAATGGTTGGGATTCGATTATTGCCGATCAACAAGATTTGGTTAACAAACATTTTCGGTATGTTAAAAATGGGGTCTCTGATGAAACCATTACAGAGCTTGTTGAAAGGTTTGGTTCTATCCCTATGCTCAATAGCGATAAGACGATCCAAAAAATCGTTTATTCAAAACGCTTTAATAATCAATTAATTATCGACAATAAATTAGTTTCTCCAAATACATTACCATTTTACATTGCGGAAATCGGTAACAATCATAATGGAAAAATCGATATAGCTCGTGAACTTGTTAAGAAAGCAAAAAGTGCGGGCGCAGATGCGGTGAAATTCCAATTACGAACTAAAGTACTTTATGGAAGTCAAGAGACAGATTTAGGTACTGAATATGTTAACGAATTAGTTGATCGTTTTTCTTTGGAACCAGAACAATTAGATAAGTTGGCTGTATACGCTCGCGCTATTGGACTTAAAACGATCGTAACTCCATTTGATCGTCCTGCTGTACAATATTTGGATACAGGAAATTGGGATGCTATTAAAATTGCGTCGGTAGATTTGGTTAACAAGGAATTGATACAGGATGTCAAAAAGTTATCGCTGCCAATAATTCTTTCTACAGGAATGAGTGTTGAACGTAATATTCAGGAGGCCTACGAACTTGTTTCTGACCATCCTCAGGGCTTTTGCTTTTTACATTGTAACTCGACTTATCCTTCTCCTTATGAAGACATTCATTTGGAGTTTATAAATACACTTAAACAGCTTGTGGGACCAATCGTTGGGTACTCAGGTCATGAAATTGGCTTTCACGTAGCGAATGCCGCGCTTGTTTTCGGAGCCTGTGTCATTGAAAAACACTTCACCCTTGATAAGTCAATGATCGGTAATGACCATAAAGTCAGCTTATTGCCATCTGAGTTCGAAGAGATGGTGCAAAAAGGAAAGCAAATATTTGAGTCCATTGGTAAAAATAAGGGTCCGTCTCGGTATGTTTCTCAAGGTGAAATGATAAATAAAAAATCGTTGGGTAAAGGTTATTCGTACAATGATGATTTGACTGCGGGAACTACAATTACAGCTAATGACATTAGCCAAATTCCGAGCAGTGATGGTGTGTCGCCTGAACATATTCACGAGTTTATTGGACGTCCACTTGCAAACTCCGTTAAAAAAAGCGCACTCTTACAAGAGTCGGATTTTAAGTATCAAAAGAAATCAATTCGCCCCAACATAAATTCTACGTTTGGCGTACCGGTGAGATTTCATGATGTGACGAAAGCAGTAGAGGTGACACAACCCAAGTTTGTCGAGTATCATTTAAGCTATTCGGACCTGTCAAGAATAGAAGCTATAAAGCAGCTACCAAATTTTGACGTTCCTTTTTCGGTGCATTCTCCAGAGCAATACGCCGATGACTTTATAATAAATTTTGCTGATAAATCGGCGCATGAAAAGTCTTTTGCTTTGTTAGATCAAGTATTTAATTTGACTCAGATGCTTCGAGCAAAGCACCCGTCAGGCATTTTATGTGATGGCAAAATACCAGTGATTTTAAATGTCGGTGGATTTAGCCTTAAGGAGCCAATGAACCGGGATGAAAAATTATTGCGGTTAGAAACCGTGTGCGATGCGTTGGCGCAATTACGTATCCCAAAATCGATAAAATTATTATGCCAAACAATGCCTCCCTATCCTTGGCTATATGGCGGTAGTGCTTTTCATAATATCCTGACCGAACTCGATGACGTGAAGAGAATTTGTTGCATAAATCCTAATATCGGTGTTTGCTTGGACGTAGCGCATACGGCGATGTGGTTAATCTCAAGCGGTCAAACAATGACTTCAGCATTAAAAGAGTATTTTGCTTACGCAGATTATTTGCATATTGCAGATGTCGAGAATGAAAGGTCTGAGGGATTACAAATTGGCCATGGAATAATAGATTTCGAAAATTTGAGAGAAAACCTATTGAACAAGCAGGTACCATGGGTCACCGAAATATGGATGGGTCACAGTAATAATTTTACCGGATGTAGTCTGTCATTGGAAAAATTACAACAACTTGGTTGGTAACATGAGAAACGTTGTAATTGTCCCCTGCCGTATGGGATCGAAGGGCATCAACCGAAAAAATTTACAAAAATTGGGAAACAGGAGTTTGCTTGAGTGGGCTGTACTTGCTGGTAAAGAATTATCCACTGAGGTTTACGTTTCATCTGAAAGTTCGGAAATTCATGATATCTGCTCTCAAAAGGGTTGGAAATTCTTGAGACGCCCAACGGAATTAGCCTCTGATTTTGCAACTGATTATGATTATTTATCCTACCATTTAGAAAGTGACTTAAATCTTGAGCAGAAGGATAACTTGGTGTTAATGCGCCCGACTTCTCCATTAAGAACCAGGACTGCTCTTAAAAAACTTGGAAACTTATTAAAGTCAAAAAAACATAATTTCACATCCATCAGAAGTGTTGTGACTGCGGAAAACACTCCATATAAAATGTGGTATAAGCATAATGATTATCTTACGAAATTACCTCTGGAAAATCCTGATCGGATTGTCGAACCGTTTAATTCACCTCGTCAAAAGTTACCCAAGGTTTTTTGGCAGACTGGCACTTATGATGTCTACAAGATTGGCAGTATCGTTGAAGGCCGGCTATCGGGTGAAAAGATTTTGGGGTTTGAGGCTGATCATCCGGAGGTAGACATAGATTCTATTGACGATTTGTCGTATGCTACGAAACTATATGAAGATTTGAAGCAAATATGGATTTGAGGGTTGGTATTTTTGGGTCGGGCTCGGCCGCCGTAAGGTATTATAATATATTACAAAAAATTAATATTGACGCATATTTTATTAGAGAAAGTAATGAGACGTTAATTCGTAATTCGAAGATATATCCGGTTATTGAGAAATCTAAAATTAGTGAATTAACTTCAATAATTATTGCGGCAGATACACACAGGCGTTATCATAATTTGCATTGCTGTGTAGATCAAGAAGTTCGGCATTTACTTATTGAAAAGCCAATATTCACAAGAATGAAAGAGGCTAAATTAATAGATAAATTGAGTCGTACGGGGTGTGATTTATATACCGGTGACCAATTTTATTACGACGACTTGATCGATAAGTTAGTATCACTGGGGCTGCCAAAATCTATTAAAATTGAATTCGTGGAGTTCATTGAAAACGTAACGAAAGGTCGTAAACAGTCTTATGCCCTCTCAGAAATATTTGGAGGGCCAAAATGGACGTTTTCACATAGTTCCATGGTCCTTTATTTATATCTGCTGCGTCTTAATATTATAAAGCTTGGGTCAATGCCTGAACTAAATATTTTCACTGATAATACGTCTGAATTTTTTGGTAAAATCAAATTTCAGGGGTTCGACGTTGATATTAGGAATAAATTTTCTAATGATAATTCTAAAAATGAATTTAAATTGACTATATCGCTTTGCAACGGAGATATCGTTTGCTGTGACTTTGTGAACAGATATATTGAGCTGAATGGACGCATTCACCACAAGAGTAATTATAGCAGATATGATCTTATCAAAATTCAGACTGAAAATTTTGTGAAGAGGATCAAAAATAATCAGTTTAAGATATCTTACGAAAATTCAAAATTATTGGGGGGCCTGCTAAGGTGACTGTTTTTGTTTTTGGTGCATCTGGTATAATAGGTGGTTCTGTTTTTCAAAATTTAATCAATGCAGGCGTTGAATGTGTAGGGATTGACCATAAAAACAGTGATAATATTATTCCAGAGGGACAGTATGAACACGTGGATTGTCGTAATTTAGAAGAAATTGAACGCATCACGCAAATAATATTAAAGCGACAGCATGGCCAAATATTAAACATTATTAATTGTGCCGGTATAGATGCCAAGCCCGATCAATCGGCTAGCGCGTCTAATTTAATTGATGATATGTTGATGGTAAACCAAAGATGGCCAGTCGAGTTTTTAGGTCATTTGTTGAAAAATATTGGTACGTATAAACTGAATGTGATTTTATTAGATACGACTTACACACGTCTATCTCCTCAGCCTGCTCATTACAAAAACGGTTATGTAAAGCCCTTTTCATATATAATGAGTAAAGCATATACCGAAAGCTTCGTTAAATACCTAACTGTGCATTATCCGCAGCATCGCTTTAACTGTGTAGCCCCGCATTTGGTTGTGGAAAGTGAAAATCAATTACGTGCGGATACACATTTACTTGAACAGTCGATTGTTGACAGAGCCTGCCCTCCAGCTGAAATAGCATCAGTAATTTGCTACCTCCTTGATCCACTTTCATACTTTGTAAAGGGAGAAAGAATAAAAGTGGATGGTGGCTGGACAGCGTAATAAATTGAAAAGGATTACCATGCAAGAATATCAATTTGTTGTCGTGGGGTTGGGCTATGTTGGCCTACCTATAGCGATTAGATTAGCAACAAATTTTGAAGATGTTATTGGATTTGACATTGATATTAATAGAATTCATGAACTGAAGTCATATCATGATAGAACATGTGAGGTTTTACCTGAACAACTGCGCAGATTTAGCGGCTTGCTCACTTCGAAGTTAATAGCATCAGATAAGCCACGCATATACATTGTTACTGTTCCAACTCCTGTTAATGAAAATCGTAGACCAGACTTATCACCGCTGTTTAATGCTTGTACAGTTATATCTAATGTTCTGACGCCAAGCAGTATTGTTGTCTTCGAGTCTACTGTTTACCCTGGCTGCACGATGGAGGATTGCGTTCCTATATTAGAAAAAAGCGGATTAAAATTAGGCTTAGGTTTTAGCGTTGGATATTCTCCGGAGAGAATAAACCCAGGCGACAAGATCAACAAAGTCAACACTATTAACAAGATTGTGTCTGCTTCTGATTCAAAAACTCTAACAATACTTCAAGACTTTTATTCTCTGGTGACGGATGCGCAAGTCGTACCAGCGACCAGTATTGAAGTGGCTGAAGCGTCAAAAATTTTGGAAAATACTCAAAGAGATGTGAATATTGCGCTCATCAATGAGTTTGAAGAAATATGTATTAAGATTGGCATTGATGTTTACGATGTGTTGAGTGTTGCTTCAACAAAATGGAATTTTCATAGCTACACTCCTGGATTAGTTGGAGGGCATTGTATTGGGGTAGACCCGTATTACATGATTGATAAATCCTATAAAATTGGCGTGGTTCCTGAACTCATGCAGTCATCTCGAAGAGTCAATGAAAAAAAGGTTGTATATATCATTGATGCGATACAGAGGCTTATTGATAAGCATCACATTCGCGAAATTTTTATACTTGGCCTGACTTTCAAGCCAGATTGTCCTGATTTCAGAAACAGCAAGGCATTAGAGATTGTGCGGATCTTTATTGAAAAGGGTATCTTCGTGTACTACCACGACCCATTTATTGATGATCTTGATCCTTTGGAAAGCATTGAAAATTGTGCTTATGTGGATCAACAGCAATTAGCTACCAGGTTACGTGGGACTCCATTGAGCGTCAAGCTAGTTGATCATAGCTTCTATTGCAGTCTGAACGAATTAGAACTTTTAACTTATTACGATATCAAAAACACCAAGGAGCTTTTTTATGGAAAAACGTAGGCGTATTTTTATAACGGGCATCGCAGGTATGATTGGCTTTCACACAGCTAAGCTTCTAAGTGACAGGGGCTGGTATGTATCTGGTATAGATAATTTCAACGATTATTATGACGTAAATTTAAAACGGGCTCGCGAAGATATTTTAAAAAGGACCTATGAAATTGAAGTTAATGAATTTAATATCAAGGATGAAAATATAGCTAAATTAAATGCACTAAAGAATGCAGATGTAGTATTACATCTCGCAGCTTATGCAAATCCGAGGCATTCTCTAGAATTTCCAAATTATTACATCGACACCAATATTTCTGGAACGCAAAATCTGATAAACATAATTGAAAAAATAAATATTCCAACAATTTATGCATCAAGTTCGTGTGTAATGCATGGCCAACCTTTGCCCTGGAAAGAGAAGGATCGGCCCCAACAACAAAATAATCCATACGGTTGGTCTAAACATGTAAACGAGTGCCAATTTATGCATTCAGCAATTTCTAATACGATAGGTCTAAGATTCTTCACCGTTTACGGACCCTACGGCCGACCAGATATGGCGTTATTCAAATTCACGCATAATATTGTCAATGAAATCCCGATCGATGTATTTAATTATGGAAAAATGTACCGCGACTTCACATACGTAGACGATATTTGTCAAGGTATTGAGATTGTAGCCAATGCGATAACAACTGCCGAATCCAGTCAACATGAGATATATAATATTGGGTTTGGCGAGAAAGTAAATTTAATGGATTTCATAGAAGAAATAGAATTCAACTTGGGGAAGAAAGCGATAAAGAACATGTTGCCGCCTCACCCTGCAGATGTGCCAGAAACTTGGTCTGATACGCGTAAACTCCAAAGTCTTGGATATTGTCCAACAACGAGCGTTAAGGTCGGGGTCGGTAAATTCATTGAGTGGTACAAGCACTTCTATTCAATTAACTAAATCAGTGAGTACGTATTTTATATATTTGGTCACCTACTTAATTAGAGTTTTCGTAGGTATCTACATGCTGCGCTTGCTCGTAATTGGGCTTGGTGTGGATAACTATGGACTGTTCGTTTTATATGTCTCACTAACTAGTTTCTACGCACTATTCGATTTTGGGATCTCGAATTCTTTATTAAAGTCTACTATTTATTTAAATCGGAAAAACCCTAACCAATTACGTTTACAAATAATCCTGAGCTTTTTTCCCAAAAAGGCAACTATGAGTTCCATTGGTGCGCAGTGTGTGGCTTCCGTACTTATATACAACTTTTATCCATATCTGTATCAAAAAGTTCCTTCTTTGAGTGAATTAGATAGCTTAATTGGATATGCAATAGTCGTCGCGATCATTGTCACGCTTCAAGGGTGGGTTACGCAAATACTAACGGGCATTCAGGAGCTAAATTTTATTTATATAAGTACATGTTTTTATGCTTTAATAAAATTACTTATAATCTTGTTAATTAATAGTAATATTCTACACATTGTATATAGTTTTACTGTAATTGAGATATTTATTTTAATTTCAAATATTTGTTGGTTGGTACATGTATTAAATAAAAAGCAAAAATTGAGAAATTCAAATATACAATTTTCAAAAGAAGATTTAGTCATGCAAAATCAAACTGATTTTTTCAAACTCTCGACCTTTGGATGGTTCTCGAACCACTTTCTAAGAGCCTTATTTCCAATTATTATGCCCACTGCTACACTTGCGCGCTTTGACTTGATTTCAAAACCGTTTTTCATTTTAAAGCCAATGTTCGCAAGTATTTTCAACATATTCATTTCGCGTGCTGCATTTCACAAAGGCCAGGATACTCAATTGAAATTTGCACAAAAAATTATTTCAGCATTATCTTTGCTTGGTTTGCTCGTTCAACATTCTCTCGTTCAGTCTACACTTGAAGCCTTTTTTGCAATCGAATTCGTAGGAAGTGAGCTTAACAGTTTACATATCATCTCAGTTGCTTGTTTACTTTTGTTCATGAATGGATGTCAGCACCGATTATACCTCATCACACAACCTCAGATTGGTTCATTAGTAAAATTAGATGTAATTAATTTACTTGTAATACTTTTCTTAATTTCTATTTATCACTTAAATGAGAATATACTTATACTTTCATTAATCTTTTTTAGTCAGCAAATATCATTAAGTATTTTCCTTAAGCTGAAATCGACGCATGTGTCACATGTCCACGATTTTGTGGTTCTTGTACTAGCATTCAGTGGATTATATTATATGCTATGACTTTCTTTAAACTTATCCGTTGTTATCTTCCTCATCTTGAAACAAGACAAGAACTTAAGTCACTTGAGACAGTGTTCCAAAAATATAGCGGCGAAGAGAGCAACTCCGATAGTGCTGTAACACGGTTCTTAAATCGTTTGATGTTGAGGAGTTTTATACTATTAAGTGACAAACGTGTAATTTCACAAAACTACAAGATTATTTCGCTATTCAAAATAGAGCGAATAAAAGGATTTAAAAAGATATTATCAAATGTAAATTTAGCAACAGAGTTATTGTTGGGTAAGTTTATTCGTTTTGATACTTTTTTAACGTGGTGTACAAATAAAAATCATGAATCTTGGACGACCTCTCATTTCTTTGTGACAGAAATAAGTGAATTGCATCAATATATTCAAGCGCTTCTAAATGGTGATAAAGTATATGTTTATGTTTATAGTTGGGATCACATATATAAAAATATTTTCTATTCAAATCGGGTGGCTAAATATTTTGTTTGGAATGAACAACAGGCAACGGCGCTTACTGAGGTACACGGAATTCAACATGGAAAAATTCACGTAGTTGGTTCAACTCTGTTTTCTAGTTTACATGAGTATTTGAAAACTCGTGCATTGACGCACAAAATGCGTAATGACATTACACGTCTAAAAGCCATGTTTGCGATGAGTACTGGAACAAAAATTTTGCAGCAGGAAGAGTTAGATTATTTCGAAAAATTATTGCAAATGAATCCTAACATCGATTTCTTGTTACGGCTTTACCCTTTTTATGATGCCAGCAGAATTCAAGGGCTTACAAAGTATAGAAACTTCTTGGGCCTTGATACTGAGTTTTTCTCAGATAAAAATGATGATAGTGCTGTCCTGGGGCCACATCAAAAATATGGCTTTATCGATAATTGTGATTTTTTCTTGCACTTTGGAACCACCCTTGGTGTCGAAGCAGCCTATTTAAATACCCGAAGTATTTTATTGTATCCAAACGGACGCACTCACAAGAGGCTACGTTTATTTGCGGAACAGTCTCAACTTAAATGGTTGCGTTCTGTAGCAAGAAAAGAAGATCAGGTAATGAGACTGCCTGAATTTTTGGAAGGTTTTGAATTAGTTGACGAAACAGTTCAGAAATACTTTCCATTAAAATCTCTAGATGTGATTATTGCAGACATTGAAGGAGCGACATATGCTGATTGATAATTTTGAAAGCTTTCTCGATACGTTATCCACAGAAAATAAACATGAGGCAACCTTTTTGAAAAACGCAGATCGTCATGCAGAAATCATAAGAATTTTAGATAAAGTCGACGATATTTTTGATGTTCAATTGTTAGATTATGGGGCGGGTGATGGAATTTTAAGTCGATATCTTCGAACGCAGGGTTTGAGTTGCTTTAATTATGAACCGTATGCGACGGAGGATCAAAAAGAGTATCATCAAAAGCATGATATGCAATTTTTCTATACAAAAGCAGAGTTAATCAACAATACACCCTTTGGTATAGTTATTTTTAGCGAAGTGATTGAGCACGTTGCAGTATTACAACCAGTTATGGAGTTGATTGAACGCGTATCTACAGCCAAAGCAAAGTTAATTTTGTCAACGCCTAATGTAATGCGATTAAATATGTGGGTTTCATTTCTATTCCGTCGACGTGGACATCCGGTATTGCCTGTCGATTGGGCCGTAAAACAAAATGATTATCAGAAGCACGTAAGGGAATTTACCGGAATTGAGGTAAGGGAGTTACTTCATTTTTTTGAGCTGACTGACGTACAAATCCTATTCAAGGAAATCGATTACGGTAAGCGCAATATTAAAGAAAAGCAGTACTTGAGTCCGAGTATATTTAGAATGGTGATGTTAGCTATTTTTCCGTCATTTCGTAATAATATATTCTGCATTGCGTCACGAGGGAAAAAATGAATTTGATGCAACGAGCAATAAATCATGTCATAAACATGACATTATTAAGAGTGTTTTTCTTGTTTTTCCTTATCACCGGGTTCGATAATAAAAAAGCATCGGAAGAAACAGTGGCCTTCACATTGTTTGGGCGTAAGGAATTTGTGATGGGTTTCATAAGTGCTGTCATGTTTCAACGAAATTCAGGCGTCTCGTGCAAAGTTCTGGTCATCAATGATGGGACATTAACGTCGTTTCATAAATGGTGCTTAAGTCGAATTGGCGTTGTTACAACCAATTCACAAGACAGTATTAAGGTGGAGAATGCTATTAAAACCTTACCCAATACTTATAAATTGTATAAAGAGTTCATTCTTATGAAGAAATTAGTTGACTTACATGTGCTCTCTGAGGGATGCGACTGTTTGATATATTTCGATTCTGACGTTTTATTTATGCGTGCTTGTCACTCTTTTTCTGACTATGTTGCTCGTTGCAAAGATCATCAGGGACCAATGATTTATTTCAACAAAGATATCAGACATAGTTTTGTCACGAGCCACAAGGAAATAGAAAAAGAATTTGCTCTAGAAAACATCAAATGTTTGAATGCTGGCTTTTTCGTCTGCAACCAAGGAGTAGTCAAGCTTGAATTAGTTGAAGAAATTTTAAGTAATGAAAACTTCCAAATGTGGACTAAGAACAGATATTGGGTAACAGAGCAAACGATTTATGCGATCCTAGCTTCTCAAACAAATATAAATTGCAAACTTCTCCCTAAAAATTTCGACTTACAAATACCTCCAAACTTAGAGAATGAAACTATTCATTTTGTCGGTGCTATTAGAAAGCATTATTGGCGTGGGCTGTTATGTTAGCTAACAAGCTAAATCTACATGAAGCCACATCCGAACTCATTCGGGTTGGACCAAAATGTGATGGAGGATATGTGTTGCCTAGAGGTGTTCTTGCTCAATCTGGGACTCTTGTTTCTCTAGGTGTAGGTTTCGATCTTCGGTTCGAACACGACTACGTAAAAAAGACGGGTGGGCAAGTTTGTGTAATAGATAGGAACATAGACATAACAAATTATATTACCTCAGAACTCAAAGGTATACGTACATTTTATCGTGCTTTCAAAAATTTCATTTATTTGAAAACGCATAGACAAATTGTGACAATTAACAAATACATTTCCAATCAACAAAACGAAGAGGATTTTTCATTTTTAGAATTTTTAGAAATGATGCAGAAAACACGTAACTCTATTCTAAAAATAGATATCGAGAGGTATGAATATACTTTGTTTACCAAAGAAAATATAAATCGAATGGGAGATCTTCAAATAAATTGTATTATTATTGAATTCCACGGTTTAAAAGACTACCACTCACGGCTATGTGAAATTATCGAAGATTTTAAAAAAATAAATTTATACTTAGTTCACGTCCACGGAAACAATTATACGCCTTTTTATAATGACTTGGGAATGTATAATTGTAGTGAATTCACATTTGTAAATGAAAAATTTTGTTTACCAACAAAAATTATTAATAAACAACTACCAATTCATTTATTAGACTATCCAGCAAATAAAAATCGGGTTGACATTAAATATGCACTTTAATCAAAGGCATATGATTACAATTATTTTAATTTTAAATTTTTTGTCTTTTTCATGGATTCCTTTCAGTGCGTCTTTGCGTGGAATAGTTATATTTCTTGGATTCATTTTGATCGCACGATCACGAACCATGAATCGAGAACAATTAAATTTCATTATCGTTTTGTGTATCTGGTCAAGTATATTGTTAATAGCGCCCACAAGTTCGTTTGTATCCATAATTTATGTAGCACACATGTTTATATTACTTACTATTCTTGTAAGTATAAAAGAAATTTATACTACAAAAGAAAAATTTATCATTCTTCGAACAGCAATGAGAATTTTAATGATATTAAGTATCTTTGCGTTCATGTTTTTCCGAAACTATGCTTTTGATAATATCTTTGGAAATGACGAATTATCATACGGATTTCAACTCACTGGCATATTTTCAACAGCGAATTACTTCTTTATGGCGCTGGTGATTTTTATTTTTAGCCTGATCGCTACTCATAAGAAATATAAGGATATGATAGATTTTTTTGACCTATTAATTCTCATGATCATTATCGGATATATTATTTCATACCCATTAGTTAATCGAACAGCATTAATCGCTTTGGCTGTACTTTTTATCATCTATTTTCCACGGATGTTTTTTCTATCGACTATTTTGGGTCTTGTCGTGGCAACAACGATTCAATTTGAATTGAGCGATATAATAAAAATAAAAGATATTGTTGAGCATGGAATATTTGGTAATAGAGCGTTGCTTTGGGACGCGGCGCTAAAAAGTCTAAATAATGACACAACCCTTTTCTTTGGATACGGGGTTGGCAACGAAGTTAATTATCTAAACCCAATTGTGGGTAAATATGGGTTCAAAGACTTACACGCTCACTCGACAATTTTTAGCTCGATCATTGAATTAGGACTATTTAAGTCTCTTATCTTTTTTTCGATGATAGCCATTTTGGCTGCAGTATCTTTTAGTAGGGACCGTGACGAAGGAAAGAATTTAAAATTTTTTGTAGTTATTTTAATTCCATTCATCATTTTTGATACTACGTTGCTTAAGTCAACAAATATATTATTTCTTCCGTTGTTATTCTTTATCTTTTCAAAACGAACAGCATGAACCGTTCTTTAATTATACTACCTCCAACAGGCCATGATGTCGCCTATCGAAAGATGCAAGAGCAAAATTTTAAAAAGACATTTTTGTTAAAAGATGCCCGCAATTATGTTAATACTATTAATCTATTTAAGATTTTCCTAACCGACCGAAGATGTTTGATATTGCTTGATTGGTTTCACATGTATTACTCACATCCCAACTCTTTAATCAAAACTCTTGTGAAATTTACTCTTTTTATTTTATGGATCAAACTGGCAAATCTTCTGAACATACCTTTTGTCGTAAATCTGCATAATCTTAAGCCACATGATACGAGATGGAAAAGACTTGACTATTTATCTTACCAATATCTGCTCAAAAATTCGAAAATAATACGGTGTTTTAGTGAATATAACAGGAATTTAGCTATACGTTACTTTCAATTAGATCATCAAAAGGTTATTTATGCTTATGAGAACGTCAAAGAAAATAAAAAATCACCTGGGGAAAATTATAATCCCGAGGATCATGTTAAAAAAACTTTCCTTATAATAGGTCAAATTCGGCGCTATAAAAACATTTTAGATACACTTGTACAACTAAGAAAAAAAATTCAAGATGATCAAATTTGTTTGCGAATTGTTGGCAACCCATATGATGAGGGTTATGCTTTGGAAATAGAGAACTTAATTTCCAAGCATTCGCTTAATGTTGAATTTATCAAGACTTTCTTATCCGACGAAGAGTTTGATAACGAAATTATAAAAAGTGATTATGTGATCGTCGGCGCTAATAGAAATTATAATTCCGGTATACTTAGTAAGTGTATAAGTTACAAAAAGCCATGTATTATAAAAGAGCAATTCGGTAACACAGAACGTATGGCTGGCAATAAAAATTATCTTATTGTGAACAATGATCTGAATGCAGTTATATCATATTGCTTAAAAAATAAATTATTGGATGCCAATGCACTGTATCTGAGTGATTTGCCAAGCGAAGGTGTGTTAGTAAAAATAATGGAAGATATCTATGATTATTACTTATGTAACAGATCAATATAAGAAAGTAGTGTCTGGACCAGGTGTGTTTGTTAATATTATTGATCATGACACGGCCAAACTTGGTTATATTGTAAAAGTAATCTGCCTAGAGTCGTTGGCGAATTACCACTTTAAATTACAGCTTCTCAATAAAATTAAAACGTTCGTTATTATGGTCTCGTACTCTTTGGTAACAAGTTATCTAAGTATCGTAAGAAGAAACGATATTTTACTTATCAATTCATTTTATTTAATTATTTTTAGTATTAACAAAAGTAGATACGCAGTGTTTGTCAATGATATAAAATTTATGAATTCTAGTTTGCGTTTATGGTTGGCTTTGCTTGTTTTAAGTCGCTGTAAGCTTATAGTCGCAAATTCTCACTATGTAGCTTCGCAATTGCGAGAGCTTGGACTGTCCAATATTAAAGTTCTCAAAAAATGTCTGGCAAAAGAATACTGTAATCGTGATTTCGAAGTAAAAGTATCAACTAGGAAGCCGAGCAACAATGGTGTGATTAGACTCATATTTGTAAAGACTGATTGGGAAATCGGGGGTTTAAGAGATGTGATAATATCTCTTTCGAAAGTTATTAATCGGGACTTTGTCATAAAAATCGTAGGCATACCCGAACAAGATGTCAAAAACGTTGAGGCGTTGTGCAGCGCTACATTAAGACCTGGCTCGTATAAGGTACTTGGGCACTTAGATCAGGCTGCATTAATGCAAGAATACTTACATTCGGATATTTTTATAAATAATTGTAGAATTGAAGCATTTTGTGTAGCGGCAATAGAGGCAGCTGCGAGTGGTTGTTTGGTCGTCTCTGTGAACCACAGTAATGGATTAAATCAGCTTATGTTGGAGGAGGGTTTTGGTCTAATCCTGGGTTCAATAGCAGATTTATCTGAGTTAGTTGAGGGGATAAATATGTCTGACTTCAACGAAATCAATGATGAAGTTTGCGCCAAAATACGATCACGTTTTCATCCAAATGTAGTACGACGCAACTTATATACAGTTTTGAAAAGTGAGTAATTGAATTGGTTCTAATCGATTGTGCATTATTTTCATCGAGGAGTAATTTTGGTTTCCAGCAATTCGTTCTCCACTTTATATACTCATTCATGAATGGAGATAAGTGCGAACAGCCCAAGTTGTGGTTTATATTTAAATCATCAGAAAGGAAATTTTTAGTAGATACTTTTGGGGATGAGATACTTAAGCATGTACTTTTTGTAAAACCAAGATTTTGGAGATGGAGAATTCAATACCTCGTCTATAGGTATAATAAATATAATTTGACAGTGGTGAATACTTATAACCAATCGTTGTATCTCGCGCCGAGGTTAAAGGTAGTTACAATAGTGCACGATCATCAATTTAAAACAGTATTCCATCCAATTGGGTTTCGTAAATTATTCTATAATTTCATGTTTACCTTCTTCGCGGCAAATAAATACATAGCCATAAGTAAGACTACAATGTATGAGCAAATAAAGTTTTATGGCAGCCATAATGATTGTTTTTATATATATAATCCAGTAAATTTGAATTTTTATGAAAATATTGAGCGAGTGCATTTGAAATGTAATAAATATTTTTTGTTTGTGGGCAGTGACAAACCTTATAAAAACCTAAAATATTTAATTAAAGAGTATGAAAAGGTTTATGAGTTAGATAATTCACATGAGCTTGTGTGCGTAGGTGGATGCCGAGTGCCATCAACAGCGCCCGTTCATTATCTAAGTAATATAACGCAAGAGAACCTAAATTATTTATATTTGAATTGCGAGGCTGTAGTAGTGCCGTCGTTATATGAAGGGTACTGCTACCCGTTCATTGAGGCCAAACTATTTAATAAGCCAGTAGTAGCGTACGATATGCCGATTTCTCGTGAGATACTTGATAATAGAAATGATCATTTTATACATGGGAAAGATGATGAATTGGCAAAAATATTAATTAAGTTGATTAACTCAAAGGTGCATAACTACATGGATAGTAAAGTGCAAAATCTATGTCTAAGTAGTAATTATTTCGAGCAACTTTTAAACATCTTAGGTGAGTAGATATGTGTGGTATTGTGGGATATAGTGGCTCATACGCTGCCGATAAGTTAAAGACTTCGCTTAATTTATTATTACATCGAGGGCCAGACTCTAACGGTCAGTTCATAGATAACGCTGCGAGAATTGGATTAGCACACGCTCGCCTGTCGATTTTGGATGTAAGCGACGCTGGAAGGCAGCCGATGTCTTATGAGAATTTAATAATCTCGTACAATGGTGAAATATACAATTTCGTTGAATTGCGTGAAGAGCTAATAGCTAAAGGGCATCAGTTTAAATCTAAAACCGATACAGAGGTAATTTTGAGGTTATATCGCGAACATGGCAAAGATATGCTGCAATACTTAGATGGTATATTCGCGTTTGCAATCTGGAATAAGGTGGATGAGGAGTTATTTATTGCTAGAGATGGTTTTGGTATAAAACCTTTGTATTACCTTGATGACAAAAATGGATTCGCATTTGGGAGTGAGGTCAAAAGTTTATTACCATTTATCTCTGATCGACAATTAGATGAAACAGCTATAGATAGTTATCTCAAATTCCTTTGGTGTCCAGGTAAAAGAACACCATTTAAAAACATAAAAAAGCTGTCTCCTGGGCATGCCATGGTTGTCAGGCAAGGATCTATTAAATCAGTATGGCAGTGGTATAATTTGCCGACATCAAAATCCGTGGGATTATCAAAGGAAAATAAGAGATCTATTATTAATCAAACAAGTACTGTCTTACGGGAAGCGGTTCACAGGCAGATGATTTCTGATGTCCCCGTTGGTGCATTTCTTTCGGGTGGGCTGGATTCAAGCAGTGTTGTATGTTTTGCTCGCGAAATTAATAAAAATATCCAATGTTTTACTATTGATGATACAATAGGTGGAGAAATTGGATCGACCCCTGATTTACCTTACGCTCGTCGAGTGGCTAAACATCTCGGCGTAGATTTGAATGTCATTAATATGGAGCCGACTAAACTTGCTGAGCATTTGAAAAAAATGGTATATCATTTAGATGAGCCAATATCAGATCCAGCACCGCTAAACGCACTTTTTATCAGTCAATTGGCTCGGGAAAGCGGTATAAAAGTTTTATTGTCAGGGGCTGGAGGGGACGACATCCTCACCGGATATAGACGTCACTTGGCATTAAATGCGAACTACTGGTTGAAATTTGTGCCGTCATCATTTCTTGCAGTAGCGACTAAAGGATTTGAGAAATTTGATTTCAGAAAACCAATCTTTAGAAAATTTTCAAAATTTTTAGATGGTGCATCTTTAGGTGGTGCGGAGTTGCTGATAAATTACTTCAGATGGGCAAAAACTACGCACCTTCAGGATGTTTATACCTCTGATTTTAAAAAACATATTTCTGAATGTGTTGGATCTCAAGTCATGCATGAATATATAAACACTATAGATCAAGAGTTACCTCAATTAGAAAAAATGCTTTTGTTGGAGCAGAGATTTTTCTTGGCGGATCACAATCTGATTTATACGGATAAGATGTCGATGGCTTCTGGAGTTGAAGTGCGTGTTCCCTTTTTGGATAAAGAATTCGTAACATTTGCAGCGGGTATTCCTGTTGGTTTAAAACAATCTAAAACGCAAGCTAAATGGATTTTGAAAGAAGCCATGAAACCATTTTTGCCTCATGATATAATATACAGACCAAAAACTGGTTTTGGTCTACCAATTAGGCGCTGGATACACAATGATTTAAGTGAATTTGTGAATGATACATTAAATATCGATACCTTAAAGAAGAGGAATATATTTTCGTTTGATGAATTACAGAAATTAATTATTGCTGATAAAAATGGTAAAATTGATGCATCCTATTTAATTTTTAGCATGTTGTGTTTAGAGTTATGGATGCAGAATTTTATAGATCAGTGACTTTAAGAAAAATGAGAAATAGGTTTTCTGAGAATGGAAAAAGCTAATGCGCCAAATTTTACAATCTTTAAATAGTGGGACGACTGTAATCGCAGATGTACCAATACCTGCGACGCAAGAAAATAAAGTTTTAGTTAAAACTTCTAAAACCCTGATATCAACTGGCACTGAGCGTACCCTGGTTAACTTCGGAAAATCAAATGTAATATCTAAAGCAAAAGATAATCCAGATAAAGTTCGTGATGTTATTTCTAAGATAAAAACAGATGGGCTACACACCACATATGCGGCGGTAAACGCAAAATTGAATGAGCCTATCGCACTCGGCTATTGCAATGTAGGGAAGGTTATCGAGACGACAATTCCAGAATTGCCTGTGGGTAGCAGAGTCGTGTCAAATGGTCCACACGCAGAATTTGTGGTGGTACCGAAAAATTTAACAGCGTTAATACCTGAAAATGTGACTGATGATACAGCCGCGTTCACGGTTCTTGGTGCTATTGCGTTGCAGGGGATTAGACTAGCTTCTCTAGGTATTGGAGAAAAAGTATGTGTCATTGGTGCCGGGGTCATCGGCTTACTTGCTGTTCAAATTCTGCGAGCGCATGGTTGTAACGTTTTTGTGATTGATGTTGATGATACAAGATTAGAACTCGCACAAAAGTTTGGCGCCGAGGTACTCAATTCAGCAAAGCAGGAAAGCTTAGTCGATCGATCAAATGAATTCACAAAAAATGTTGGCTTTGATGCTGTTCTAATAACCGCAGCAACTAAAAGTAATTCGATTGTTTCTGACGCTGCTACGATATCTCGTAAACGTGGGAAGATAATACTTACGGGAGTTGTTGGACTGAATTTAGATCGAGCAGATTTTTATGAGAAGGAATTAACTTTTCAGGTATCCTGCTCTTACGGTCCTGGAAGATATGACACTGAATATGAAGAACAAGGTAAAGATTATCCAATTGCATTCGTGCGTTGGACTGAACAACGAAATTTTGAGACTATCTTGGAGCTGATGTCTCAGCAAAAAATCACAGTTGAAGATTTAATTTCTCATCAATACGAGTTTTCTGACGCAATCCAAGCATATGATTTGCTCACGTCCAAAGAAAAAACCTTGGGGATAATTCTGAATTTTCCAATAGACGAGCCAGATAACAGGGCTACTGCGCTACAGCGCACAATTAATTTAAATTCAAACGCAATAACTTGTAGCGTCGACGGTTGTACTGTGAATTTTATTGGAACGGGGAATT
>Ga0206127_1001634_pt1 | contig 23985 bp, 15 predicted proteins | sample Helgoland_Spring_6_FD_148646 | JGI IMG/M metagenome (GOLD analysis project Ga0206127, IMG submission 148646) | Pelagic subsurface seawater microbial communities from Kabeltonne, Helgoland, North Sea - Helgoland_Spring_Bloom_20160419_1 | ecosystem: Environmental > Aquatic > Marine > Epipelagic ...
CTTTTAAGGAATCATAACCTAAAACAATATCTTCAAAAACACCATTTTTATCAGATACAAAAAGACTCACAATTCTAGCGCCAAAATTTGTGATTTGGCAAGTCATGCCTTTTTTATTTTTTAAAGTAAATAACAATACTTGCTCATTATCTACTCTTCCATTAAAGTAATTTTTATCAATTAATTCCATTAGAAAATCAAAAATATTTATTTAATAATACCGCTTCATATTTAGAATACAAAGCGGTATTACCTATTTAATAGACAATAAATTTTGCTTAAATATTAATTTTTCTTCCAAAGATTTTCCATTTCTTCTAAAGTTTTCCCTTTTGTTTCTGGGATAAATTTTATGATAAACAGCATTGCTAAAATACTCATAACACCATATACCCAATAGGCAAAACCATGATTAAATTGTGCTGTTAAATAAGAATTATCATTCATCATCGGGAATGTTAAGGATACTAAATAATTAGAAACCCATTGTGCTGCAACAGCTATTGCCAAGGCTCTTCCTCTGATTTTATTTGGAAAAATTTCTGATAATAACACCCAAGTTACAGGCCCCCAACTCATCGCAAAACTTGCCACATATAACATCATACAGAATAATGCTAAGTAACCCGTTGCGCCAGAAAAGAATACAAATCCAAGCGATAACATAGCAATTGCCATACCTAAAGCACCAATAATCATTAATGGTTTTCTACCGTAACTATCTACAGTTTTTATGGCAATAATTGTAAATAAGAAGTTTACAATACCTACAATTATAGTCATTAATAAAGCGCTATCTGTACCTGATGCAATTGTCTTAAAAATTTCAGGCGCATAATATAATACCACATTGATACCTACAAATTGTTGAAATATAGATAATAAAATTCCAATTACAATCACTAACCAACCAAAAGACAAAAGGCTACCTGATGTTTTTACATTCATAGAATCTTTTATCTCTTCAAGAATTACTTTTCCTTTTCCTTCTCCATTAACCCTTGTTAAAACGCTTAACGCTTCTTCTGATTTATTTCTTAATACTAAAGAGCGAGGCGTATCTGGTACAAAAAACAACAACCCTAAAAATAATCCAGCAGGAATTATTTCTGAAGCAAACATCCATCTCCAGCCAATTTCATGTAACCAAGCATCAGAACCACCTCCTTTAGAAATAAAATAATTGACAAAGTAAACCACCATAAAACCACCAACAATGGCTAGTTGATTGAAAGAAACCAATTTACCTCTGCTGTTTGCAGGTGCAATTTCTGCTATATAAAGTGGAGATAACATAGATGCTAAACCCACTCCTATTCCGCCAAGAATTCTATACACAATAAAAATTGTTGAAAATGTATGGTCTAACTCACCAATGGGTGCTAAAAACATCTCTGGCATTGCAGAGCCTAAAGCTGATATTAAAAATAAGATAGCTGCTAAAATTAACCCGTTTTTTCTACCTAATTTTTTACTAATTAATCCACCAAAAATTCCTCCAATAATACATCCTATTAAAGCACTAGACACTAAAAAACCTTTAAAAGCACTAGCTGCAGTTTCTGATAATCCTTTAGGAATTACAAAAAAACTATCTAAAGAACCTACAGTTCCTGAAATGACACCTGTATCATATCCAAATAATAATCCGCCTAAAGTAGCTACTAATGTTAGTTTTAAAAGGTATTTTGAATTTGTTGATTTTCCCATAATAAGTTAAAGTTAGTTGAATTTAATTGTTTTAGACCCCTCGGGTTTTAAAAATCTGAAAGGTCATGAAAATTTATATATATTGATTGATAATATTCTCAAACAATTCTTGTTTTCCACTTTGTAAAGTTAATTCACCATTTTCTTGTGCTATTTTGTACAGATCCGTAAGTTCTAATTTACCAGCTTCAAAATCTTTTCCCTTACCTGAATCAAAAGAACTGTATCTTTTTCCTCTTAAAGCCTTATAAGATGATGATGTTATAATTTTATCCGCAGTAATTAATGCTCTTGCAAATGTATCTGCACCTCCAATATGTGCAAGAAAAACATCTTCCATATCTGTTGAGTTTCTTCTAATTTTTGCATCAAAATTAATTCCTCCACCTTGTAAACCACCTGCTTCTAAAAACACTAACATAGCTTCTGTAGTTTCTTGAATATTGTTAGGAAATTGGTCTGTATCCCAACCATTTTGGTAATCTCCTCTATTGGCATCTATACTTCCTAACATTCCTGCTTTAGCAGCTACCGCTAATTCGTGTTGCATAGTGTGTTGTGCTAACGTTGCATGATTTACCTCAATATTCATTTTAAAATCTTTGTCTAAACCGTATTCTTTTAAGAATCCAATAGCGGTTGCAGCATCAAAATCGTATTGATGTTTCATGGGCTCCATGGGTTTTGGCTCTATAAAAAATGCTCCTTTAAAACCTTGTGCTCTTGCATAATCTCTTGCCATTGTTAAAAATTGTGCCATGTGATCTAACTCGCGTCCCATATCTGTATTTAATAAAGACATATATCCTTCTCTTCCTCCCCAAAACACATAATTTTCTCCTCCTAATTTAATAGTGGCATCTAAAGCCAATTTTATTTGACCTCCTGCTCTTGCAACTACATTAAAATCTGGATTTGTTGCAGCTCCATTCATATAACGTGGGTTTGAAAAACAGTTCGCTGTTCCCCATAATAGTTTTACACCACTTTCTTCTTGCTTGTCTTTTATATAATCTGTAATGATGTTTAATCTTGCTTCTGATTCAGCAAAAGTGCCACCTTCTTGAATTAAATCATAATCGTGAAAACAGAAATAATCAAAACCCATTTTGTTGATAAATTCAAAAGCGGCATCTGCTTTGTCTTTTGCAGCTTGAATTGGGTCTGATGATTGATCCCAAGCAAAATTTTGTGTTCCAGGTCCAAAAGGATCTGAACCTTGACCGCAGAAGGTATGCCAATAAGCAATTGCAAACTTAAAATGCTCGCGCATTGTTTTTCCAGCTACTACTTGTTCTGGATTGTAGTATTTGTATGCTAATGGATTGTCCGATTCTTTTCCTTCAAATTTAATTTTATCAATTCCTTTAAAATATTCTTTATGTGCCATAATAAAATGTGTAAGTGTTTATTTGTGTAATACTGTAAGTGCTTTTTTGAGTTTTGAATTTTCGTTTGGATTGAAACCTTTCGATTTCGCTTGAGATAAGCTTAATCCTTTTTGCTTTTTCTACAAAAAGATATCGTGTAAAGCCCGACCTTTTTTAGGGAACGCCCAAATATTATTTATTTAAAATTAATTCTAATTCTTTTTTCCAGTTATTATAGGCTTCTAAATACATTTTTTTGTCTTTAAAAGGCATAAATGTCATTACATAATCATTATCCATAATTATTTTGCTAAAAGACTCAAAATCTCCTTTATGCAAATTTGCTGCTCTTGCTGCTCCAATTGCGCCTGTTGTATTGTAGATTTCTATTTCTTGTTCAATAAGTGTTGCTACTGTATTGGCAAATATTTCTGAACGAAATAAATTATCATTTCCTGCACGAATAACTGTTGGTTGAATTCCATCTGATTTTAAAATTTCCATACCATACACAAATGAAAAAGCAATTCCTTCTAAAGCTGCTCTACATAGATGTCCTTTGTGATGGTTGTTCAGGTTTAGATTTAGAATACGTGTACCTATTTCTTGGTTGTTTAGCATTCGTTCTGCACCATTACCAAAAGGAATTAAGCAAACTCCATCTGAACCAATAGCTACTTGAGATGCTAAATTGTTCATTTCATCATAAGAAGAAACAGCCAAATTATTTAACAACCAACGGTATTGGATCCCTGCTCCATTGATACACAACAATTTCCCTATACTGGTAGTAACTCCTTTTTTATAATTTACGTGGGCAAAGTTGTTGACACGCGAACTTTCTTTGACTGATAAACTGTCTGTAATTGCATACACAACTCCAGAAGTACCGCCTGTTGCTGCCACTTCTCCTGGGTTAAACACATTTAATGATAATGCATTGTTGGGCTGATCTCCTGCTCTGTATAAAATTGGTGTCCCAATAGCAAGTCCACTTTCTTTTGCCCCTTTTTCATCAACTAAAGACTGGATAGAAAAAGTGTTTACGATATCAGGAATTAAAGAAGAATTTATTCCATAATGTTTTAAAAGAAAATGGGCTATGGTATCTTTTTTAAAATCCCAGAAAATTCCTTCTGATAATCCTGATATGGTGGTGTTTATTTGATTTGAAAATTTGTAAGCAATAAAATCTCCAGGCAACATAAACTTATAAACCTGATTATAAATATCGGGTTCATTTTCTTGTACCCATTTTAATTTTGAGGCTGTAAAATTTGCTGGCGAGTTTAATAGTTTTGAAGCGCAAATGTCTTCACCAATTTCTGCAAAAGCTTTATTACCTGTTTCTACTGCTCTACTATCACACCAAATAATACTTTTTCTTAAAGGATTTCCGTCTTTATCAATCAAAACCAAACCGTGCATTTGGTATGAAATACCAATTCCTATTATTTGATTTTCACTAATATTATACTGCTTTTTTAGGTTCTTAATAGCATTGCAAGTATGCAACCACCAATCTAAAGGTACTTGTTCTGCCCAACCATTTTTCTGGGCATGAATACTCATTTCTTCTTTTGGCTCTTGAGCAACACCTAAACTTTTACCAGAAACAACTTCTACTAATGCTGCTTTTATGGATGAACTGCCTATATCAATTCCTAAATAATAGTTCACAAAATTTAAAATTTGTTATTTGTTTTATTTTTGTGGAAAAAAGTTAAAAATCAATTATAGTTTAAAAAAATAATTTCTGATTTGTTTTTTTGTCCTTCTTTTTTTTCCATTTGAGAGTTCGAAAGGGAGGGTTAATATTAATATTAATATTTTGAAAAAAAATTTTATTTTCATTACTAAAAATTTCAAAATAGTTTAATTATTTTTGATAATATTTACTAAATACTAAAAATAACACACCACATAACAACCATGCTGGTAATGTTACAAATGATAAAAAGACATTATATTGAACAGAAATGAAATAGAAAATACCAAAACTGAGAGCCCAAGCTAAAAATACCGATTTATTAAAGGACAATTTCGCAGTCTCTGCATAATTCTTTACAATTCCAGCTTTTTTATGAAAAAAGTGTTCGAATACAATAATTGCTCCAAAAGGAGCTAAAATAAATCCATAGAGTGCAACAAAACCTAATAATTTCATAGCAAATGCGGGGAATAAACCAGCTACAGTAGCAACTGTACCTGCTATGATGGTAACTTTTGCTGTTGATAATTTTGGTAATATTGCTTGAAAGGCTAAACCAGCTCTATAAATTGTTGGGTTGGCTGTAGTCCATCCAGCTAGAACCACTGCAATTATTCCAAATATTCCAATAGCATTATGAGCTAATGGTCCAGGAGCTACTGGTGGTGCTTCTCCATTATTTAAAAATGATAACGCCTCTGGTGATTTTAAATATACAGCGTATAATAAAGCTGCTGCAATCCAAGCCATATAATGTCCTACATACATACCAGCTGCCGTTGCCCATCCTGCTTTCGCTTTCTTTGCAAATCTAAATACTGATAAATCTGACATCCCAATATGCATGGCACCGTTTGCAAACCAAGACCAGATAACCACATGCCAAAAAGTGAATTTTATTTGCCCTGGAAAAGGGTCTGAGCCTTCTCCCCAAATATTCCAAAAGTCAGAAAAGCTACTAACTTTTAACTGTCCAAGCGCTACGATACCACAAGCTAAAAATGCAATCACTATGATTGGCGACATCCAATTGGCAGCTTTGGTTACCGTATCATATCCTTTGGCTGCAATAATAGATATTACAGCTCCAATTAAAATTACAATAACAATCCAAGTAAAACCATTAGGCATGGTATCTGTTAATTTTGGCATAGGCATATCAAAAGGAATTCCTACAGCAGTTGCAGAAACTGTTATCATAGAGCCTGCTAGAAAACAAAAAAGAATACCATTGGCTAAATTGTAACCCGTAACTAATTTTTTACCACATATTTTTTCTAGCTGAAAATAAAGAGTTAATCTGTTTTTAATAGCGATTTCAGCTGTTAAAAAACGCCAACTTAACACCGCCAATAAATTACCTAATAATAAACCTATAATTAAATCAAAAGCACTTACTCCAGCAGTTAAAAATAAAGGACCAATCATAAACTCTGTACCTGCGGCATGTTCTCCTGCATACATTCCAATAAAGTTTTTCCATCCTTTTAGTTTTGATTTTGGAACGGGTGTTCTTTCAAACTCTCCTCCAGATGCATCTACAACTATTTCTGCCTCTTTTTGATATTGTGTCATATTAGGTAGTTTCGATTAATTATCATTATAGACGAATATATTTTCAATAAAAAAGTATTCTATCCTGTACTGTACCGCTATAAAAAATTCTAACTCAGTAAAAATATCACTGAGTTTTGAAATATAATTTTAAATGATTGTTATTTATTTTTTATTAGATGCTCTGGAAAATCGGTTGTTTTTTCACAGCATAATTGTTCCATAACTTGCTGTAATTCTGTTTTTAATAAAGAGATAGTATGATTCCCGCCTTTTTTTCCTAATGCAGCAACACCATACATAAACGATCTTCCCATAAAAGTAAATTTAGCACCGCTTGCCATAGCCCTTGCTACATCTGGTCCTGAACGAATTCCACTATCCATAAAGACTTCTATTTGATCGCCATATTTTTCAGCAATTGTTGTAAGTGGTTTTATAGTAGATTGACCTGCATCTAACTGACGGCCTCCGTGATTAGATACGATTATCCCATCTAAACCTAATCGAATTGCTTCTTCGGTGTCATATTCTGAAGCTACTCCTTTTAAAACCAATTTACCTTTCCACATATCACGTATTGGTTTAATCTTTTCCTCATTTAATCTTCCACTAAAAGTTTGATCCATAAATTTACCCAATTGTTTTAAATCTAATCCTTTAGGCATATATGGTTTTAAGGTTGCAAAATTGGGAATACCATGTTTTAAGATTTCAAAACTCCAATGCGGATGCGTAAAACCTTCTAAAATATTTGCAAGATTCATTTTTGGAGGCATTGCTAATCCGTTTCTAATATCTCTGGGTCTAAAACCAAAAGTTGGTACATCACAAAGAATTACTAAAACCGGGCATTCTGCTGCTTCAGCTCTTTTAATAATATCATTTCTTAATCTATCTTCTGTTGGATGATATAATTGAAACCATGCTTTTCCTTCTGTTAGCTCGCTTGCTCTTTCTATACTTGTAGTTGTTACAGTACTTAAAATAAAAGGAATGTTATGTTCAAAAGCGGCTTTTGCTAAAATCTCTGATGAATTTGGCCACATTAAACCTTGTAATCCCACAGGTGCAATACCAAAAGGAGCATCGTACTCTATGCCAAATAATTTGGTTTTTAATGAGGAACCATGATGATTTCTGAGATAATTTGGTTTTAGTTGTACTTCTCTTAATTCGGAGGTATTTCTTATTAAATTTACATCTTCATTACAGCCTCCATCTAAATATTCAAATGCAAATTTTGGTATTTTTTTTTGAGCTCTAGTTCTTAAATCATCAATAGATGGATAACGTGTGTCTATTTTTAATGCCATAATTCTTTTTGGTTTTATTTAACTTGAGATTCCTATTTTAAGCAGGATAACAATCGTTTTCAAATTCCACTAAATTAAAATCATAAGTAAAATTTTATTTTTTTTAATTCATATATTCTGAACTAACTATAAAAGGCACGTGCTTTTTTAAAGCATAGTTCTTTTTTAAAAATTTAGAATTCAGTTTCGAATCTGAAATTGCGATGGCTGCACCCAATGCAGAACCTAAGGAAGCCTTCGTTGTCCTTAACTTCATACCTTTTAAGTAATAAGATAATAGCTTTATATAGACTTCATTATCTGTAAAGCCACCATCAACATACAATCTGTCAATTTTTTGAGTGTCTGAAATTTTTTTAATGCTTTCCACTTGAAGATACAATAACTCTATCATCAGGTGATGGTACGCATGTTCAAAATTAGCATACTTATAACTTGTTTTTTTAGGCATGCTTTTATGCTCAAAAGATTCCCAACAAAAGGCATTTTCAAAATGTTGAGTAATATCACAATACACATCATAATCAAATTCAACAGTTTTATGATAATCTTTATCAACTCCAAATTTTTCTGTTAATTTTTTAACTTGAATTTTATATTCATTTCCTAAAAATAATCTTGATGATTTTACAGGTTTTCCATTAATTCTCATGTAATTTATACAATCAGAACTTACATCATCTTTTGTTAATGGAGTATCTGAAAAAGGATTCAAAGCAATACTCCAAGTTCCTGTAGAAACTAAAACAAAAGGTTTTTTTACGCTTCTAACATAAGGTAGCAGAGCAGATGAACTATCATGAATACCTACACCAATTTTAATTCTCTTGCCATTATAATTGATATTTAAACTGGTCTCCGTTGATACAATTGGAGGTAATATCTTATGGATTTCTTCTTTATATACCCAATCTTGATAATCTTTGGTTTCATAATTCCATAATGATGTATGACAACCAATACTTGTATATTCACTTAAAGGAATACCTGTAAATACAAAACTCAAATATTGAGGTAAGTGTAATGAATATTTTATTTTTTTAAAGAGTTCAGGTTTTGTATGTTTTAACCAATATAATTGTAAGCCTGAGTTTAGTAATCCTTCTGATCTAGAGGAGCCACTAGTTCTTATCAACTCTCCATCATGACCATATTCTTTATAAAATTGATCTGCAATTTCTGAATCTATTTCTTTGGTATAATTATACAAAGGCGTAAGTAGCTTACCATTTTCATCTATGTGTACAAAACTTGCGCCGTAAGTAGAAAAATTAATTGCTTTTATGTTAAACTCTTCTGCTTTTAAAATTCTATCAAAAACTTCTTTTAACCATTTGTGTAATGCAGTTATATTTTCTGTTTGATGACCATCTTCATCTAATATCTCATCAAAAGATATATACTCTTTATGAACCTCTTTAAAGTCTTTGTCAAACAAAAAAAACTTTTTATTGGTTTTACCAATATCAAAAACTGCTGTTACCTTTTTTTTCATCATAAAATATTATAAGCCTGTTGCTACAGTATTTTTACCTCTTTCAGTAATTAATCTTTCTCTGACACGTAAACTTCTATAAGCATTAATTGGATTGAGCACCCCACCTGAATTGATTCTAGCTTTTTCTATAAGAGGTCTAACATCTGTTCTATATGCTCCTTGTAAAATTTCTTGACATTTTACAACATCGTTTTCTAATTGAGCTGTTTTTAATGCATCTTGATCTATTAATAGTGCTTTTGCATAGGCTTCTTGAATGGCTTCTAACGATTGAATTAAATCTTCTAAAGGATCTTTTACATTATGACTTGCATCAATCATCCATGCTAAATCTGGATTTTGAGGATTGTTTTGCATACCATATACCAATTCATTAAAAATTAAGAATAAAGCATAAGGTTTAATACTACCTACAGTTAAATCGTCATCGCCATATTTACTATCATTAAAGTGAAAACCTCCTAGTTTTCCTTTTAATTGTAAAATAGCTACAATTTGCTCTATATTACTATTTGGTAAGTGATGCCCTAAATCTACTAGAGTATACGCTTTATCTCCACAACCATTTGCTAATTGTAAAGAAGCCCCCCAATCTTGAATTACAGTACTGTAAAAATTAGGTTCGTAAGGCTTGTATTCTATCAACATAGACCAATCAGATGGCAAACCTTTATAAATATCTAGTAAGCTATTTTGTGTATTTTGAAAAGCTGTTTGAAAGTTATTTTGACCTGGAAAACAAGAACCATCTGCCAACCAAACTGTTAGAGCCTTAGAGCCTAATTTATCTCCAATATTGATAACATCTAAATTGTGTTGAATAGCTTGTTCTCTAACTGCCTTACTAACATTACTTAGAGAACCATATTTATAACTCTCTTGTGCATCACTCTGATCTTGAAAAGTATTTGAGTTTACCGCATCAAACTTTATATTTAAAGCTGTTGCTTTTTCTTTAATCGCTGCATAGTCTGATGGAATATCCCAAGGAATGTGCAAAGAAACTGCGCCTGCTGTTTGTGTTAAACTATGTATTATACCAATATCTTCTATTTTTTGCTCAAGATTAGATGGTTCTCCATAAAAGGAAAAACGTCCAAAACGAGTACCTCCTGCACCTAAAGCCCAACTTGGTATCGCTACCTGAAAGTCGGCTAATTTAGATACAATAGTTTCAACATTATAGCCTTGTTTTGTTAACTTATTTGTTAAGAAATTATAATTATCATTGTGATTTTCAAGTTCCTTTTTATTAAAATCTATGATTTGGTCTTGTTGTATTTTCATACTTTTTAAGTTTTGTTATAAACATACTCAAAACAATAGGTTTTGAGTATAAAAAACTTCTATAAATTATCTATAGAAGTTTTTTACAATTCAAATTCTAACTATTCTTTTTTATCTAACAAAGGCATTTGCCATTCCACCATCCACATTTATAATATTCCCAGTGGATTTATCTAAAATACCTACTAGAGAAAATACGCCATTAGCAATATCTTCAGGTGTTATAATTTCGTTTAATAAATTTCTTTTGGCGTAAAAAGCAGGTAATTCTTCTACAGTAATTCCATTGGCCTTTGCTCTACCTTCTGCCCAAGCACCTTCCCAAATTTTACTTCCTACAATAACACCATCTGGATTTACTGTATTTACTCTTACTTTATCTTTAGCTAATTCTGCTGCTAATAAACGTACCATGTGTTGCTGTGCTGCTTTTGCAGTACCATAGGCTACATTGTTTGGTCCAGCTACTAATCCATTTTTGCTTGCTATAGCAATATAATCTCCTCCAAAGTTTTGTTTTCTAACAATAGCTGCAAATTGTTTCGCTAAATCAAATTGACCTTTCACTAATATATTTTGTAAAATATTCCAGTCTTTGTCTGTAGTTTCTGCTAATGGTTTAGAAATTGCCAATCCTGCACTGTGTATAATAATATCTACACCTCCAAATTCTAAAATTGCTTTTTTATAAGCACTTTCAATAGACGCTGTATTGGTAACATCACAAACAGCATAAGCAGATATGTCTCTTGCATAAGTTGCGTTAGCTTTTACTAAAGCTTCTTCATTAATATCTGTTAAAACAACATTTGCTCCTTCTGAAGCTAATTTATCTGCAATAGCTTTACCAATACCACCTCCAGCACCAGTTAAAACTGCTACTTTTCTAGATAATGGCTTTTCTTTTGGCATACGTTGTAACTTAGCCTCTTCTAACAACCAGTACTCAATATCAAAAGCTTCCTGTCTTGGTAAAGATGTATATGCTGTAATTGCTTCTGCACCACGCATTACATTAATTGCATTAATATAGAACTCACTTGCTACACGAGTAGTTTGTTTGTTTTTTGCAAAACTAAACATCCCTACACCTGGATAAATAATAATTACAGGATTTGCATCACGAATTGCAGGACTATTATCTCTTTTACAAGTGTTGTAATAGTCTACATATTCTTGACGATATGCTGCAAATACTGGCTCTAATTTTACTAAAACAGCATCCGCAACAGATAAATCTTCATTCTTATCAAGATCTAATACTAAAGGTTGAATTTTAGTTCTTAAGAAATGGTCGGGGCAAGAAGTCCCCATAGGTGCTAATCGTTCTAAGTCGTAACTATTTATATATTGCATAACAACCTCTGTATCAGAAAAGTGACCAATCATTCTATTTTCAGAAGAACACAAACCTCTTAACAAAGGCATTAATTGTGCTGCTTTTTCTAAGCGCTGTTCTTTTGGTAAACTTTCAACTTTTTGTCCACCAAAAACTTCACCTTGTTCTTTTAATTTATTTTCTATGTATTCAGAAGCCATTTCTATAACTTCTAAACTGTTCATATAACACTCATAAGAAGTATCTCCCCAAGTAAACAAACCATGACTACCTAGAACAATTCCTCTAATTCCAGGATTATCCGCTAAACATTTTTCTAATTGTAAGCCTAAATCAAAACCGGGTTTTTGCCATGGCACCCAACCCATTGTATCTCCCCAAATTTCTTTGGTTACTTTTTCGCTATCTTTTGCTGCAGCTACAGCAATTAAAGCATCTGGATGTAAATGATCTATATGCGCAAATGGTAATAAACCATGTAAAGGTGTATCTATGGATGGTGCTTTACTATCTAGATCGTAAATACAATGGTTAAATAAACCCACCATTCTATCTTCATCATGTAATCCTTGATATACATTTTTTAAGTCTCGAAGTCTTTCTGTATATAGTCCTGCTATTCCAGAACGCGTTAATGTACCAATATCTCCTCCAGAACCTTTTACCCACATCACTTCAACATCTTCATTGGTTAAGGGATCTTTCTCTATAGTTTTACAGCTTGTATTTCCTCCTCCATAATTTGTAATCCTTAAATCAGTTCCTAAAATATTTGAGCGATATAAAAATAATTCTACTTGATTATCTCCTAATGACAATGCCTTTTGCTCATCCCATAAATAATCAACATATTTAAAAGTTCTAGTCTTTTCATTCATAATTTACTTATAATTTTATTTGATCAAAAGTATATCTGAATTTAAAGTTTTGTATCCTGTACTATACCGTAAAGAAAAAATACTTTTCTTGATTATTTTTTTATTCTTACAATAGATTAATCTTTTGTTGGCCCCAACATTAAATATGGTTTTTTGATTCTAAATACAAAAAAATTATTGATATATTAATAACTGTTTATTACATTTGAAAGATACTAATTTTTATAGTGAAAAATATTAAGCAATGAATTTGATTAAGTTAATTAAGATAGATGAAAACTCAAGAGTGCCAAAATACCAGCAAATTATAGATTCTATTATTCATAATATTTCTCAAGGAAATCTTACTATGGATCAAAAGATCCCCTCAATAAATATGTTTAGTGAAGAATTTTATTTGTCGCGAGATACTGTAGAAAAAGCATATGGTATTTTAAAAGAGCGAAAAATTATAACATCTATTAGAGGCAAAGGTTTTTACATATCTAGAACCAAATTAATCTCTAAAGTAAACATTTTATTCTTAGTAAATAAATTAAGCTCTTATAAATTAAGAACTTACAACCACTTTATAAATAGCATTGGTGCTAATTCTCATACCGATTTACACATTTATCATTGTAATGTAACACTTTTTTTAAATTTATTAGATAAAAATAAGGCAGCTTATGACTTTTATGTTATCATGCCTCATTTTAAGACAGAAGACTTAAAACACGTTAGTCTTACTGACAAAGTGATTAAAGCAATAGAAAAAATTCCTCGTGAAAAACTTATTATTTTAGACAATATTAAACTAAATATTGAGGGTGGATTGGTTGAAATTTATCAAGATTTTGAAAACGACATTTACAATGCCTTAAATGAAGGTTTAGAAAAGATAAAGAAGTATAAAAAAATCATGTTAGTATATCCTCTAAAAGCTGTTTATCCCTACCCTAAAAGGATTTTACTCGGTTTTAGAAAATTTTGTATAGAACATAAATTAGATTTTGAAATTCTTGACAAGATCTATGATGATATGATTTTAAAAAAAGGGGATTTATTCATCACTATTGAAGAAGCAGATCTCGTAAACTTGGTAAAACAGGTGAGAGAAGATGAATTTGTATTAGGAAGTGAAATAGGTATTATATCATACAATGATACACCTTTAAAAGAATTATTAGGAATTACAGTAATTTCTACAGATTTTAAAGTAATGGGAGAAACTGCTGCAAAAATGATATTAGACAAAACCAAAGGAAAAGTAAAAGTTCCTTTTAATTTTATTGATAGAGAATCGCTTTAAAGGATGTGGAGTTCCGTGACTTTTACCCACTAAAGCAGTTTGATAACCTTTTGTTTTTAAAACATCAAACATATTGATACCATCTTCTGCAATTATCTTTTTTTGCTTAAAAGGCTCAATAAGTACATTTGGAAACCCTTTAGTTCTTTTGTCTTGTCTTTTTAAAGAACCTACATTATATACCTGATTATCAATGCCTGTAGCATATTGCCCACTAATTAATGCAGCCCTTGAAGGTGCGCAGTTTTGATTGGCATATGCATTTGTAAAAGACATCCCTTAAGATGCTAATTTATCGATTACAGGAGTCTCATAAATTTTAGAACTGTTGTTTTCGTTCGTATTGCCTGTACTTACATCTACCCAACCTAAATCATCTGCAAAAATTAATACAATGTTTGGTTTTTTTTCATTCCCCACTTTTATCTGCGAAGTTGATGTATTACAGCCAACTAATAAATATGTGAAAAAAAACAATTATTATTTTTAAAAATATCTTCGTATTAACGAATCTTCTAGTTGTCAAACGATCTTAGTGAAACAATACTTTTTTGTAAGAATTATTTAATTTTATAATATATATTCCATTTGAAAATTTAGAAATATCTATTGTCTTTCCTTTTCCAGACAGAACTTTAACTCCAGTTAGGCTGTACACTTCCCAAAACTCTATTGTATTACTTTTTAATATAAATACACCATTAGAACTTGGATTTGGAAAAACAGTAAAAGCATTATCTAGTTCATTTTCATCTACAGACAACGCAGCTTGTACAAATGTTGCATTAATATTTAAGTCGGAATTAACCGTTATTGTTAAAGGGTTTTCTGTACTTTCAATATCTCCAGTCCAACCTTGAAATACCCAACCTGCATCAGGATAAGTATTAAACGTAACTTCATTACCTGTAAAAATTGTTCCGCCAGAAGGAGAAACTACACCAGAGCCCTCAATAATATTGGTAGTTATGGTATGCTCTTCAATTCCAGCTTTAAGTAATAATTCCATACTATTAATTTCTACTGTACCGCCCAAACTTGACCTATTTGCAACCTCAACATTAAAAGAATCAATGGTTCCATTCCAATCTGCATCTGCACTTAAATCTACAGTGAAGGTATTAAAGGATGTTTCATTAAGTCCTGGGCGAAAACGACGCTGATTTTTCACACCATCTTTGTACCAAACAAACCAAAAAAGATCACTATCTGTTTCGTTTCTAATATCAATCTTAAACCTATCAAAATTATCAACATTAAGTGATGTATCATAAATAAGGCTTGGGAAATTACCTGTAATAGTCATATTAATTATATCTCCAGCTATTGTAGCTGTCATTTGAGATGTGGCAAATTGTTGAAAATCTTCATTTGTTGTCCATTTATATTGTGGTGTACTTAATTCCGTTACCACGTAATCGTTAGTACTAAACTCAAATTTTTTAAACGCAAAAGAGGCAATTTCAGTACTTAAAATAATTATTGAACCAGGTTCCCCGTCAGTTCGCGCAGTAGTTACTATACCTTCCCAATTACTATACTGATGAGGGTTTGGGTTTTCATAAGCTTCATATGCAGCTAAACCAGCTTCAGTTAAAATTCTCTCTGGATCACCTCTGTCATTAAACCCACTTATTACATAACCTTGTCCGGAATTTTCTTCTAAGAAATTCTGAAGTTTATTATTGGTCTTATCGTAAGAAATATTTCTATAATATAAGGTTGTACCTTCAGGTAATTCGGTCGTAAAAGACACATTTACTTCTTCATTATCTACATAGTTTAAAGAACTATTATTATAGTTATATATTAAAACATCATATTCTGTGGTGTTATCCTTTTTTGAAAAAATAGCATCGAGATCATTTGTTGGAGTTTCTGGTGTACCAGATTTATCTGTTGTATAATGCACCTTACCATTCATTGAATTCAAAATACTAATTCCTGGAGAATCTTGCGAACCAATTCTATTACCCCATCTATATATTAAATCTAAGCCCTCATCTTTATTTTTATAAAAAATATTAGAAAAATATAATTCTACAACTTCTGCATGAGATGTTTCTGCATTAATAAACCCATTACCATCAGCACCGTTCATAGTAGTTACTGTTGCATATTCCATTAAATCAATAGTTGCATTGGCGTCCCATCTTGGATGATTTACCAAATCTGCAAATAAATGATCATACTTAATGCTCATATTACGTAAAGTACTACTACCCAGAACTACGTAGTCAGAGATTCCCCAAAAATCATATTTCACATTATTATCAAAACAATATTCTATTAAATCCTCAGCAAAAGAAGCAAAAGGCTCTCCTTTGTAATTTAACACAGTGCCATTTTGATAGAGAAAGTCTGGAGCCCTTGTGTGTAAACCAATAGTTGCGTTTGGTAAAACGGTTCTTACTGCGTTTTCTGTATTTTCGAAATGTTCTATAAAATCGTCTTTAGTACCATACCAATGGTCTGGTGTTTCGATTTCAGAACCGACTCTAAAACGCCAAGATAAAACCATTTCTTCTCCATAGTTATCAACTAACTCGGTCATTAAAGCTACGATATAATCATGGTATGCAGCTTTATCTGCAGGTGGCAAAGAATTTCCGTAAATAGATATTTGTTCGTTCTCTCGAAAATTAACATAATCTATAGTCCCTTCAGGAATAAAAGTATAGCCGTGTTGAAAAGCCCAAGGCGGCTGATCTAACACAATTTGATGGATTTCTGTTTGAGAATTAATAATATTATCCAACCTTTCTATCAGTGGCTCAAATCTATAAAGGTATTGATTATTAATAGAATCATACAAACAGGTATCAAAATCTAGATCTTTTACATTTTCTCCATTTACAGTTTTTTTGATACCACCAATCATCCTAACTGTATTCATTTTAAGTCCTGGACGTACATTTGAGCCATTTTGAGGACTAATTCTATTGGCTATGGACCAAATATTATGTAAAGCTGTACTCTCATTATCTTCATTTGTAAAATCAGCTGATAAAGTTACTTGTGAATTAAAGTTGTAAAAACTAAAAATGAAGACTACTAAAACAAGTTTTTTCAGAGAAAACATCTGTTATATTTATAATTAAAAAAAATGAAAATTAGACGAAATATAATTATATTATTAACGCTAACTATCCTGCTCTGTTTTCAATAACGATTCATTATCATTTTTGAAGAAATAGATGAGTTATCTGTTAGCTCCAATGACATCCACTGGTTTATTTTCTTCTCCATTTACACGAATCTTTTGCTCCACAAAATAAGTTTGAAATTTATAATTAGATGCTTCATCCCATTTTGAGTTTACCTCTGGTAAAAGTGCTTTCATTTTTTCTATTTGCCCTTTATACTTTGGATTTTCAGCTTCGTTATGCCATTCATTTGGATCTAAATGATGATTGTAAAACTCTTCGGTTTCATCTTCATATTGAATGTATCGATACCCATTCATTTTAATAGCGTGATTATTCATACCAAAAGTTGTGATAGCTCTTGCATCTTTTACTCCCTTATCATTTTGCATCATAGCTACTAAACTATTACCTTCATTTTTTTCATAATCAGGAAGACCACTTAATTCTAACAAGGTTGGATAAATTGACAACATTTCTACAGGAGCTTCAATCTTTTTCCCTCTAGGTAAATCGGGTCCTGCAAATATTAAAGGTGCTTTGGTAGCTGTTTCCCAAAGCGCATGTTTTGCAAAAGTGCCTTTTTCACCTAAACGATAACCATGATCTGACCATAAAACAATAATTGTATTATCTGTGTATTTACTATTTTCAAAAGCATCCAAAACACGACCTAATTCAAAATCTACGTAACTTACACAGGCCAAATAAGCTTGAATAATTTTTTTCCATTCTCCTGATTTTTTTGCCCATTCTGTAGATGGCATCATTGGTAAATCGTTTATTTGTAATCCAACAGAAGGGATATCTTTTAAATCGTCTGATAAGTAAGGTGGCGTTTTAACATCTTCTAAAGGATACAAGTCAAACCATTTTTTAGGTGCATATAAAGGTACGTGAGGGCGTAAAAAACCAAGTGCAAGAAAAAAAGGTTTGTTATAATTTTTTTGCAATCTTTCTATGGTCCAATTTACAGAATAATGATCTAACATTAACGAATCTTGAACTGGATACGCTCCCCAATCGGTACTGGTTCTTCCATGTTTTCCTTTTATTCCTTTGCCAAAACCATCCCAAACAAATCGTTTTTTTGGATAAGGTCCAAAACCTTTTACACGCCCTCCAGATTCTTGAAAAACACTATCTGGAGCGTATATATGAAATAGCTTCCCAATTCCCATGGTATGATATCCGTTTTGCTCAAAATATTCTGGTAGAAAGGTAATATCTTTTGTCGCTGGGTTTCCTGGTCTTCTGATTTTATTATCAGGCGTCATGCCATAAATACCAGTGGTAGATGGTCGTAACCCTGTCATTAAAGATGCTCTTGACGGGCCACATAATGGTGCTTGCACATGGGCATTTGTAAAGGTAACTCCCATTTTTGCAAGTCTATCAAAATTGGGTGTTTTTACATTTGAAAAATTATCTATTGGACTTATCCAAGTATTTAAATCATCTACAGCAATAAATAAAACATTGGGTTTAGTCTCGTCTACTTTTATGTCTTTCTTATTTTCATTCTTACATGAAAAAATAAAGATCAATGCAACTAATACTAGTAATTGTGTGTTTTTCATAATGTGCTTTAATTTTTGGTTCTACCACTGATTTAATTGGAAGCATAAAATATAACTTTCTCATAGAATTTGTTACTCCGTATCCCATACAGTTTGTCACTCCGTAGGAGTCTCAAATACCATTGAGCTAACCTTATGAGACTCCTAAGGAGTGACAAACAGATCGGTTAAAAAAATGACGTTACATTTGGTGTTTTACCACTAAATTCGCAGAAAAACCTAAATTTTTAATACTTGAGCCTCCTTTTTAGGACGTTTTATAGGACCATTATCACCCAGCAAATACATTTTTCTATAATCTGTCCCTTCCTCTTTTTCTCCCACAATAATTCTAGCATCTGGATGTGCATTATCAATAAGAGATGATATCACAAAACCAGAATTTTTTCTTTGTAAAAAAACTTTGTTCTTTTTAAAAGTATCACCTCCATCAAAACTATCCCATCTAGTTATTTCTCCTATATCATTGTTGGTTTCACCCTCCAAATATATACTCACTTCTGTTGCCGATTTTACTTCTATATCACCATCACCTCTAGGAAAATTAGAATTCTTACTTTTTAGCCACTCTTTTCCATTCCATCTAAAATGCTTTAAGCGTTTAGGCCCACTTCTTCTTGCTCCTACATCTGGACCGACCAATATACCAACATATGGATTTCCATTTGGGTCTACATCAGTGATGCCTTGAAAGGTCCAATCACTGGTTATTTTATTCACCAAGGTCTTTTCATCTGCCATTTCTTTGGTTAAAGGCATTTTTAGAAGCTCATTTTTAACATTTTTCCATTGCCCAGTTTTGGTATCAAAAACCATATAATATAAATTATGTCTTTCTGGTATATGTCCACGTACATCTTGATCGTTATTCTTATCTCTGCAAATATGATAATCAAATGCTACAATGATATCATCTCCATTACCTCTACTCACCCAAGGATACCAAGAGTCTACAGCTTCAATATTTGTTCGTCTTTTATGTTTTAAAAATGAAACTGGTTTTCCAAAAGTAAGGCCATTGTCTGTAGATTTTTGGTACACCCAATTGCTTCTATGTGCACCATGACGATAAAACAGATACATATCTCCATTATCCATTTTTATAAATTGACTGTATGTACCAAACAATGAAATATTATCTAGTGTCTCCCAAGCAGAAATATCTAAAGGTTTTTTAGAAACTGCATGTAAGTTTTTACCATAACTATAGTTTCCTAAAGGATTTTCACCATGTTTACGCATACCACCATGACCACCAAAAGCAATATGTATATAATCAGCATCATCAATAAGCAATGCTGGTTTACCATGATTATCGATTCGTTTTTTACGATTTGGGTCTTTACCCATTACGCTCACTCCTGCTTTAAATGGCCCTTTCCATTCTTTGGTTTCATGATTATATGAAGCCACGTAAGGGTCTTCAAGCGGTCCTTGATAAGCTACATAGGTAATCCCTTTATGGTAAACTCCTGCAGGATGTTGTACAATGGCAACTGCATTACCAAAACCGTTATCGGAAAAATAATCTACCATTCCATTTTTACTTTCTTCTTCTGATGCTACTTTTTTATTAGCATTACATCCCACTAAAAAAAAACAGCAACATATCTTGAAAATTAATCCTCTTTTAATCATTAGTTTATCGGTATTATTTTAGAAACTCTAAGTTTAACAGGACCTAAAAGTCCTGAGGTTCGTAATTCATCATCTTTATGCCAATGCTTCCATGACGGAAATGTAGTTCGTTTTGAAGGACGTTGTGTATTATTTAATAACCAATCTGGTAACTTTTTCATTCTATCGCCTTTTCGTTCAAAATCTAATGGTAAACTTTCATCACCAATTAATTTGTTCACCCATAAATTAGTGACTTTTACTTCTAAGGTATTTTTTCCTTTTTTTACAAAATCATCAATATTGACTCTAAAAGGAGCTTTCCATAAAACACCTGCATTTTTTCCGTTGATGATTACCTCTGCAATAACTGCTACACTACCTAAATCTAATTCTAAACTTTTATCAGATTGTAATATATCATCAGACAATACAAATTCTTTTGTATAGGTTGCTGTTCCTGAAAAATGCTGAATTTTCTCGTTTTTATGATTTGACCAAGATTTCAGTTTATTAAATTCTATATTTTCTGAAACACCTGAATTTAATGGGAAATTAACCTGCCAAGAAGTTGATAAATCAATGGGCTCTGGTATTGAATTTACTTCTACCGTTTTTGTTTCTCCAGATACATTTGTGTACATTATTTTACCTGTATTTGGTGTTATCCATTTAATAGCATCATCAGTATAAACAAATTTAGGTTTTGGTATGTCCTTCGATAGTTTTAAAATTTGACCTTTAGGGATAAACATAGTTCGTTCTTCGCCATAAGTTTTGTAAGTAATTTTTAAGGTCGTTTTATTTCCTTTTGAAATTTGATTATTTATCAATTCATTAGAAATAAGAATATTAAAAGTCTTGTTTGCTATTAAATCTTTAATTTTATCTGTAACCTCAAACGTTTTATAATTTTGAGGAATTCCTTTTGTTTCCGCTTTAAATTTTCCGAATACCGCTTTTAAAATCTTTAGTGTCTTATTCCCTGCATCAATGGTAATATGCTCTCGTTCTTCAGCATAAATTTGATGTTGAGTCTCACCAATTTGATATTCCATTCTAAACTCTTTCTTGTATCCCATTGCAGGATCACAATCGCAAAACGCTCGAGACATTTTAAAGTCTAATTTTCCATTTTTTATGGCATCATTTACTTTATCTGTAATATCGATTAATCCTTCTTGTAAAAACGTACCATACTCAGCTTTTACAATTTCTAAGTTAGAAAGAGGTTCTGTTTCTGAAGTATCTAATTCAGTTGAAGTTGTAACTAAATGGTTAGAATTTGTAGGCTTTTTAAAAACAATAAAAACCGACTCTTCCATACCCAATTGCAAAGGCACTGTTGTGGTTCCATTCTCATTTTCTTTAAAAACTACCAAATCTTTTGATGTTCCTTTTTCTGCATTCCACAATTCTGGTTGTTTTCCTAAAATTCTAAAAGTAGCTGTTACTTCTCTAGCTTCTTTTCTTGCATTGGCTATAAAATAAATATCAGCCTCAGTAGTTTTTCTATGAATGAAACTCAAATCTGTTTTATCGCTACTTTCTATTTTAAAATCTGGTATTTGCTCACTTAAAACAGCTTCAATTGAACGCTCTTTTACCAAGCCAGATTCCCATAATTCATCAACATAGGCTTTCACCACAGCATCAGCATTTGGATAGTTGGTTAAACTTGGCGATTGCGATGGCTTTTTTCCAATTACTGTTGCACCAACATCTACTAATTCTTTTATTTTTTGTAATGTTTCTGGTTTTATAAAATCAGAATTTGGTAATACCAAAACTTTATAAGCATTGCCAACAGACGAGTAAATATTTCCGTTTTTAACGGTTAATTCTTTTAATTTATTAGCTCCGATTAAATCATAATCAAAACCCATTTGTTTAATTTCAGGTTTTAAAAATGCAGTATTTGGTGATGATTCTCCTGTAAAGACTAAAACATCGGCTAAACTCTTCCCTTGTTGCAATAAATATTGAGAACGTGCTATATAATCCATATAGGTCTTACTTTGCGTCCACCAAGTATTTAATCTATTGAAATCTGTCCCATGATAACTCAAGGCTAAACCAGGAGCCACATCCCAAGGTTGATGTACATACGTATGAAATATAAATCGTGTAATGCCTTCTGTCCAAGCTCTATCGCCAATGGATTTTAGCTTTGCTGGGTGCTCGTCCCAACCGCCAATTCCTGTAAAAGACTCTGCCCCTACTATAGAACTTCCATTTAAATGTGCGATGGAAGACACAAATTTAGGCGAATCAAAAAACGGATAACCACCACTCCAAAACTCACACATTACAATATCTCCTTTTGCACCTACTTGCATATTATCAAAAGGACCCCAATAGGGTTCTACTGAAAATTTCATTCCATTTTTATGGCATAATTCAGCAAAATGTGCGTAATAATTTTCTGCGATTAAATCGCCAATGGTTCTTCTGAAATCCCACAAAAAACGTTCTGAAACTTCGCCACTTTCTACATAATACCCTGCTAAAGTTGGTAGATATGAGGTTAAATTATACCCTCTTAAATTTTCGAATTGTGTATCAAAACCAACAGTCCAGTTTGTAGTTTCTACTTCATAGCTATCAATTAAGCAATTATTGACAGTAGTTCCTATTAAATCTCCTAACTTGTCAATTATGGGTTGAATTCCACCTTTCCAGTAAGCATCAACAGCCCTTTTGCTCATTTTATCCACTTCTAATCCTTTCCCTTCTGCAGGTGCAGGACGATTTTGAGTACCCATTGGTGTATGCCCAAATCTTAGTACAATCCATTCGCCTTTAGGCACATTCCATTCTAAAAATCCATCACTAGAAATTTTATCTGTTAAATCGATAATGCTTTCTCTAGAGATAATGGAAGCTTCTGAAATAGCTTTGATGTCTGGCAATAAATGATTTCGAATACGCTCAGACAACATTTTATAATCTAAACCATCAATCTTTTGAGCTGCTTTTGGTTTTGGAAATGCCAACACAGCAATATCTTTATAGTAATTGAATTTCGTTTTAGGCTGTGATAATTTACCTTTAAAATTTTGATTTCCCTCAACAGTAACTTCACTAAAAACAACCGTTTGCATAGCATGTTCTGGTTTTACCCATGGACCTCCACTAGAAGACCAACCTGCACTATTATGAAATGCCAATTCTAAACCCAAACGTTTGGCTTCTTCTGCCGAAAATTTGAATAATTCTAACCAATCTTCGCTTAAATATTTTATTGAACCTTTTGGAAATCCTAAATGCACGTTAAATAATTGTGCTTCTTGAATGCCCACTTGTTTCATAGCTTCTAAATCTTTTGTAATTCCAGATTTAGAAACATTTCCACTAATCCAATGCCACCAGGTTCTTGCCTTGGCTTGGTTTGGTGGATTTTCAAAACCTTCTTCTAAAGTTAAAAGTTGACGCTCCTTTTTCTTTTCAGTACAATTACTGAAACAAAAACATAATGCTATTAGAAAGAGGAATGTTATATTTTTCATTAATTTTGATTCAATTGTTCTAGTACTTCATCAAAAGTATCCTCTTTAAATAGTTTACGAGCCTTTTTTAAATCTGCTATTAATTTTTCTTCAGAAGACTTTTTGTCTTTAATTTGTTTGTATTGCCATTCCTTTTGTTTAGTCAAATAAGGCAACATATATTCATAACCTTTTTTTAT
>Ga0206127_1001635_pt1 | contig 23981 bp, 18 predicted proteins | sample Helgoland_Spring_6_FD_148646 | JGI IMG/M metagenome (GOLD analysis project Ga0206127, IMG submission 148646) | Pelagic subsurface seawater microbial communities from Kabeltonne, Helgoland, North Sea - Helgoland_Spring_Bloom_20160419_1 | ecosystem: Environmental > Aquatic > Marine > Epipelagic ...
TCCCCGTCGTTGCCTTTTCGGTGGGCGAGGAAGAACTCTCCGGTCTGGATACCACGAACCTTGTCGGGCATCTGGCCGCGTGGAACTACTTCATGTCGGCTGACACGCCTGCAAACGCTGAATTCATCGAGACCTGGAAGGCGTTCATCGGTGACGACAAGCGCGTGACCAACGACCCGATGGAAGCGCATTACATCGGCTTTAACATGTGGGTGAACGCAGTCGAACAAGCCGGCACCACAGATGTTGATGCCGTGCGCACCGCCATGTACGGCCAGACTTTCCCGAACCTGACCGGTGGCATGGCTGAAATGTTGCCAAACCACCACCTGACCAAGCCGGTCCTGATCGGCGAGATCACAGCAGACGGCCAGTTTGACATCATCAGCCAGACCGATCCGGTTGCGGGCGATGCATGGACAGACTTCCTGCCCGAAAGCGCCGTTCTGACCTCGGATTGGAAAGAACTGGGCTGCGGCATGTACAACACGGAAACAAAGACCTGCGTTCAGCTGACATCCAACTACTAAAACTTGGCAACGGGCGCGGGATTGATCCTGCGCCCGTCTGACTTCTTGACCAAAGGTATCCCATGCTGCGCCATTTCTTGACTCTCTTTATCTGGCTTGGGCTTGCGGGAATGGCCGTCGCTCAAGACCTGCAACCGAGCTTGCAAGCCCATGCTGGTGAAATTGCCGATCCCTCGCGCAGCTCTGTGTCTGTCGCGTTGGATGATCTGGTCGCCTCGGGCGCGCCGCATCTCAGCGATTTTCTGGAGCAATGGCAGGACAAAGGCGTCTGGCAGCGCGATGCGGATGGCGTGTTCTTTTACGCAACCGAGAATGGCGATGATCTGTCCTTGCGCGATATTGATACAGCCCAAGAAACGACGGCCCCCAAATCCGGCTTTTCACAGTTGAAGCCAAACGGCGGGGTGCGGCGATTGATTGGCACTGCACTGGTGCAGTTTCAGCTGACCGACCCCGATCTGGCGCGGCGGACATCCGCGATTGAATCGATTGCCCGCAGGCCGGACGCCAGCCAACTGGCCCCGTTGCTGAAATCCATCGACCCCGAAACCGATGCCACGCTGAAAGCGCGCAAGATCCAGCTGGCGAATTTCATGTCGGCCAGTTTTGCACCCGATACAGGCGACAGGATCGCCGCCATTACATCAATGTCCAGCGACACCTCGATCGAGGCGCGGGCGGTGCTGAACCAGCTTTTGTCGGTCAAAGCGGTCGTTTCGCCGGACGCGCCCAAAGGCAACATTGCCCGCGTTCTGAAATCTGGCCGCGACCTGAGCGAGGCTGACGCCTATGCCCGGTTGGTTGACGCTAAACTCGCCCCGCCAGTGATTTCACCCGCGGCCATGCGGGATGCGCTGGCGGCAAATATTGACGGGGGCCGCGTGGGCGGCATCCCCACTGCGCAGCTTGATACCCAAACCATGCGGGAAAAGGCCTATGCGGCGCTGGCTGCCCAAGGGACCGTTCCGCCACTGGTAAGCCAAGACGCGAAAACAGACGCGGTCGCCGCGCATTCCTTTTACGAGGTGTACGAGGAGCAAGACCCCGCCGTCACGGATGCTGCACGCGCTGCCCTCGATAGTATCGAAACCCGCGTTGGTGCGGCGCAAGCGGTTGATCTGACGCTGGATGCGCTCTCGCTCGCGTCGATCTATTTTCTGGCGGCCATCGGGCTGGCCATTACCTTTGGTGTGATGGGCGTGATCAACATGGCGCATGGCGAATTCATCATGATGGGGGCCTATACCGGCTATGTCGTGCAGCAATTCGTTCCCGACTATACCCTGTCGATCATTGTCGCCCTTCCGCTAGCCTTTGCCGTGACCTTTGCGGCCGGTGTAACGATGGAACGCCTGGTGATCCGCCATCTGTACCACCGCCCGCTTGAAACGCTGTTGGCGACATTCGGGATATCGGTCGCGCTGCAACAACTGGCCAAGAATATCTTTGGCACCCAAGCCCGCCCGCTGACCTCTCCGGGGTGGCTGGATGGCGCGTGGGTCGTGTCGGACGTGATCCAGATCAGCTATATCCGCATTGCGATTTTCGTGATGGCGCTGATGTTTCTGGCGCTAATCCTGTTCGTGCTCAAACGCACCCGACTGGGGCTCGAGGTTCGTGCCGTCACGCAAAACCCCGGTATGGCCGCCAGCATGGGCATCAACCCCGACCGCATCAACATGCTGACCTTTGGCCTTGGGTCGGGGATCGCTGGCATCGCAGGCGTGGCGATTGGTCTGTACGCCAAGGTGACGTCTGAAATGGGGGCCGATTACATCGTGCAATCGTTTATGACCGTGGTCGTGGGCGGGGTTGGCAACGTCTGGGGCACGCTTGCGGGCGCGTCGCTGATCGGGTTCCTGCAAAAGGGCATCGAATGGTTCAACCCGTCCAACACGCTGGCGGCGCAAACCTATATGGTGCTGTTCATCATCCTGTTCATTCAATTCCGGCCCAAGGGCATCGTCGCCCAAAAAGGCCGGGCGGCGGCGGATTGACCCATGCATAAAACATTTATCTCGCAAAACCCGTCTGTCCTTTGGTTCATCGCTTTACTGGGCTTGTTCACCCTTGCCGTGACCGTCGGCTCCGAAGCATTCGGCACCGGGCTCATCTCGACCTCCATGGTCAAAACTTTGGGCAAGACGCTCTGCCTGTGCCTGATTGCCATCGCGATGGATGTGGTCTGGGGGTATTGCGGTATCCTGTCGCTGGGCCACTTTGCGTTCTTTGGCATCGGCGGCTACGCCATCGGCATGTGGCTGATGTATGCCCGCACCGAAGGCATCGTGCTGAGCAGCCTGTCCGGTCAGGCGATCCCGTCGACCAGCCAAGAGATCTCGGACGCCATCGGCAACCAGATATTCGGCGTGGTCGGGAGTTCTGACTTTCCGTGGCTCTGGGCCTTTGCCGATAATCTGTTCCTTCAGCTTTTGATGGTTATCGTCGTGCCCGGCCTGCTTGCATTAGTCTTCGGCTGGCTGGCCTTCCGCAGCCGCGTGACGGGCGTGTACCTGTCCATCCTGACCCAGGCGATGACCTTGGCATTGTCGCTGTGGCTGTTCCAGAACGACAGCGGCTTGCGCGGCAACAACGGCCTGTCCGGATTGCAAAACATACCGGGTTTTGAGGGGTCCTCCCAAGCGGATATCAGCCTCGCGTTCTTCCTTGGCTCTGCCCTTGCACTGGCGCTTGGTTATCTTCTGTTTGCATGGGTTGTGTCAGGTAAAATGGGCAGCGTCGTTCAGGGCATCCGCGACAACGAGGCGCGCGTGCGTTTTCTGGGCTACCGCGTTGAGGGGTACAAACTGTTCATCTTCACGCTCACGGCTGTGATCTCGGGTATCGCAGGGGCGCTGTATTATCCGCAGGCGGGCATCATCAACCCGGCCGAGCTTGCCCCCATCGCATCCATCTATCTGGCGGTCTGGGTCGCCATTGGCGGGCGCGGGCGGCTCTATGGTGCGGTGATCGGGGCGGCCTTCGTGTCGCTGCTGTCCAGCTGGTTCACCGGGGGCGGGGCACCTGCAATTGATCTGGGGTTCTACACGATCTTGTGGACCGATTGGTGGCTGGTGTTGTTGGGCGTGTCATTCGTTTGCGTCACGCTGTTCTTCCCCAAAGGAATCGGCGGATTGTTTGACTATCTGGTGAGGAAACCATCATGAACAACACCTTGCTGGAAGTGTCGGGGGTGTCGGTATCCTTTGACGGGTTCAAGGCGATCAACAGCCTGTCGATCCAGATCGCCGAACCCGAATTGCGCGCCATCATCGGGCCGAACGGCGCGGGTAAGACCACCTTTATGGATATCATCACGGGCAAGACCAAACCGGACGAAGGTGTGGTGATCTGGGGCGAACGCAACATCTCGTTGCTGGGCATGTCAGAGGCTGACATTGCCAATGCGGGCATCGGGCGGAAGTTCCAGAAACCAACGGTATTCGAGGCGCAAACGGTGCGGCAGAACCTTGCCATGGCGTTGAAAAACCCGCGCGGGCCCCTGGCCGTTTTGCTGCACCGCAAGACGCCAGCCAATGCCGCGCGGATCGAAGCGATTGCCGAGGAAATCGGCCTGTCCGACAGCTTGCCCCGCATCGCGGGCGAACTGAGCCACGGGCAAAAACAGTGGTTGGAGATTGGCATGTTGCTGGCGCAGGAACCGCGGCTTTTGCTGGTCGATGAACCTGCTGCGGGCATGACGGTCGAGGAACGGGAAAAGACCACGGATATCTTGAAACGCGCCGCGCAAACCCGTGCCGTCGTGGTGGTGGAACATGACATGGAATTCGTGCGCCGTCTGAACTGCAAGGTCACCGTGCTGCACGAGGGGTCTGTTCTGGCCGAAGGCAGTCTGGATCACGTGACATCCAACCCCACCGTTATCGAAGTTTATCTGGGACGTGGTCATGCTTGAAGTCGAAAACCTTGATCTGCACTATGGTCAAAGCCGCATCCTTTACGGCATGTCATTCACCGCGCCGCAGGGGCAGATCACCACGATGGTCGGCAATAATGGCGTTGGCAAAACCAGTACGCTCAAGGCGATTGCGGGGCGTCACGCCGCATCCGGTGGCACGATCAAGGTGGATGGCAAGCCGGTGCGCCTGAACACTGCGTTTCAGGCCGCCAAGGCTGGCATCGCCTATGTCCCGCAGGGGCGCGAAGTATTCCCGATGATGACCGTGTATGAAAACCTTGAGACCGGATTTGCCTGTTTGCCCAAGGCTGAACATTTCATTCCCGACGAGGTGTTCGACCTGTTCCCGGTGCTGCGCGACATGCAATCGCGGCGCGGTGGTGATTTGTCGGGCGGGCAACAGCAGCAACTGGCCATTGCCCGTGCGCTGATCACCAAACCCAAGGTTTTGTTGCTGGATGAACCGACCGAAGGCATCCAGCCAAACGTGATCGAACAGATCGGCGATGCCTTGCGTCTGCTGCGCAGCAAGGGCGAGATGGCGATCTTGCTGGTCGAACAGAACGCCGATTTCGCCTATGCACTGGGTGACAGTTTCATCGTGGTCGAAGGCGGGCGCAACAGCCCGCGCAAGCTCAAGGAAAAATACTCAAAGGCGGATTTGATCGCGGACCTCGCGCTTTAGGCGCGCGGCCTAGTCATCATCCAGCCCAAGCCCGCCAGCCCCTTTGGCCGAGAGCGCCGATGACGGCACCGTCATTTTCAACGCCAGGCGGTCCAGCCGGTCATATTGATCGCGCGAAACCACTGCGTTTTGGTCTGCCGCATTGTGGGGCGGGTCAGGGGCATGGCGGGTGGGGCTGATCGTGACCTCGGCAATCATTTCCGGCCCGGCACGACCTGCCAAAACCTGAACGCAATCGCCTGACACGCGCAGCCAAGGGGGCGCGCCCAAGCTTACATCAAACGCCGTATCTAGCTGCTTTGCAGCCCGCACGACAAACGGCACCAGCATCAAGGGGCCGTTGATCGGGCCAAGGGACAGCACGCCAAAACCCGGCCCCTCTGGCAAACACGCGAAATCCGACAGCGTGGCACCGACGTGCAACCCACAAACGGGTTCATCTGCATGCCACCTGCCAATCGCGGGGATAACCTGTCGTGACATCGGGGTTTCAAGCTGATGCAAAACGGCATTTGCCCAGTTGAACTGATGCGCCGCCAGCCATGTGGCGGCACTGGCGCATTCCTCGGCCATGCCCCAATCCAGCCCGGCACCCCGCGCCGCGCGCAAGGACAGGGCGCTGATTTCGGGCATCGTCAGCCGGATCTGGTCCGCCGCCGTCACAGGTGCGGTTCCGCATGCAGGTCATCGGGGTAGGGGGCGTTTTGAAACAGGCTGATGCGCACCCAGCGGTCCGATCTGGGGTCAAAGCGCGACGCCCCGAAACACGCCAGCTTGCAGCGCAGCATATCAATCGGCAGCATGTCACCGTCGATCAGGTTGTCGCGGATTTCGGCAAAGGGCCGCGTTGCGGTCAACTGCACGCGACGCACCATCGCCCGATGATGGGGATGCGCCAGCAGCAGTCGCGCCACAGGGGCATCGCCTGCGAAATCGCCAAGCGTATCAAACAGCGCGGCGGCCTGCCGACCGATATCAAGCGGCAACTCGCGCTCGCTTCCCGGTTCTTCAAACCGTTCGCCCAAGCGTGGCTCAAGCTTGTCTTCGGACACATACCAGAACCGGCCAGCGGCCTTGCGATCTGCATAATCGACCGCAAGCGCCCAGTTGTAATTCTTGGCCAGCAACGCCTTGAGCTCATCAACCCGCTGGGTCCCGTCAATGGCAAATGCCGCCGTTTCATCTTCGCTCAGGCAGTCGGCCAACCCGTCAATCAGGTCGCCATGGGGTTCAAGCAACAGCGCCAGCAGGGCCTCTTGTGCTTCGATCCCCAAGACCTTCTGACCCCATTGCCACAGCGCATCCCACGGCTGGTCAGTGCCGCTGTCCCAATCGCTCGCGACATGGGCGGCGATCTGGGCAAGCCCTGCACGCAATGCCCCGAGCCGCGCTTGCTGAAGCGGGTGCACGCTGGTCCAAAGCGCTGCGTTTTGCTGGACGGCAGTCAGCGCCTGAATGAACCGTTCGACCTTGTCTGCCTGGGTCGCTTTCTGGGCGCGCACGCGGGCCAGCGCCTCTTCGCGGACCATCATCCAGTTATTAAGCAAGACCGGGTGGCGCACCAGAAACGGTGCCATGCCAAGCCCCGTTGAATTGCCCACCCCAAGACTGCGCCGCAAGCCTCCCGCAAGCGGCACCGCAGCCGCACCGCCGCGCAGCTGTGCCATGTGGTTTACCAGATCAACGGTAAAGGTGCGGATCAGCCAGACGGTCAGCATCTCTGCCTGAAACGGGGCGGCGGTCTCGGGGCGGTCGGTCAGGCTGTTGTGTGTCGCCGCCCCGAATTTCCCCGACCCGTAAACAGCCGTGGTGCGCATCAGATAGCCCGTTGCGGCCAGATCATCCGCACTGGGTTGGCGACCCTTGGACAGGCATTGAACGACAGTCTCGAACAGCCGCACCGACCGGTTGGCGCGGCTGAGCGTCAGCTCTTTTTGCGTGACACGTCCGGCTTCTTGCAGCGGTACATTCGCCGCGAGCCGGTCAAGGTCCTCCGCATCCGGCACCCCGTCAAACAGGGCAAAGGTCGCATCCCAGGCGGTGGCAATGACCCGATCCGACCGCATGTCGGCAGGCAGATCATGGGCAAAGGCAACGAGGCTATAGGTCCGTTCAGGGCCGATGGCGCGGTACATTGCGCGGCCCACACCGTTTGCATCAATATCAAACACAGGCCGGTCAAATTGCCAGGTCTCGCGCTGCATCCGGCGCAACAGGATGCGCAGGAAAGACAGGCGGGTCGGGTGGGCAAGACCCAGCCGCGCCAATCGCATCACCTGCGCCGGATCACGGCGAAACTGCGCCGCCTGCGGAACAGGGGACAGCGGCGCGCAGGTCATTTTGCGGGGCCAAAGCTGTCGTGGAAAAACCGCGCCCAATTGCCGCCCATCAGCGCGTCTGTATCCGCCTGCGAAAACCCGATGTCGCGCAGGCCCGCCGTCAGGTTGGGCATATCGGCGTTGCCGCCGAACCAGTCGGGCATGGGCGGAAAACCGGGCGCATCGGCGCTGCCTTCGCCATAGTCGATGCGTTTGGTCCAGCGTCCGGTGCGCATCCATTCAACGATGCTGTCGGGTTGATCCTGACACAGGTCCGACCCGATCCCCAGATTGTCGATGCCATAGCGCTCGGCGGTGCGTGCGATCATTTCGCAGAATGCGGCCAGCGTACAGGCACCGCCATTCTTCAGGTGATGCGGGTAGATCGAAAACCCCAGCATGCCCCCCGTGCCCGACAAGGCCCGCAAGACCGTATCAGATTTGTTGCGCAATGCCGCGTGCCAGTCAGCGGGGTTGGCGTGGGTGATGGCAATGGGGCGGGTGGAATGGTCAATCGCCTCAAGGGTGGATCGTTCGCCGGAATGGCTCATGTCGACGACCAGCCCGACGCGGTTCATCTCGGTCACGACCTCGCGGCCCATGCGGGTCAGGCCCGTGTCGTCCTCCTCGTAACAGCCCGTCGCCAGCAGCGATTGGTTGTTATAGGTCAACTGCATAAAGCGCAGGCCAAGACGGTGCAGCACCTCGACAAGGCCGATGTCGTCTTCGATGCAGGACGGATTTTGCGAACCAAAGAAAATCGCCGTGCGCCCGGTTTCGCGCGCCAAAGTGATGTCGTCTGCGGTGAACCCCTGAAAGACCAGATCGGGGTGGCGTTCGAAATGACGGTTCCAGGCTTCGATGTTGAGCACCGTTTCGCGGAAATTCTCGTGATAGGTGATCGTGGCATGGACGGCATCAACCCCGCCCGCGCGCATCTCGCGGAATATCTTTTCGGACCAGTTTGCGTATTGCAGCCCGTCAATGACCGGGCTCATGCGGCGGGCTTTCCTGCGGCGTTGATCCGGGTCAGCAGCGCATCGTCCACAGTGACCCCTTCGGCCTCGATCCGGGTGCGGTTGTCGGCGCGGCGCTGGCCGGGCAGGCGCGCACCGTCCTGATCGGTGATCGACGTGGCAAGGCGCAGCATCGCCGCATGAAACCCGTCCCCACCAAAGCCCGCCGGATCAATCGCGATAAAGAACTGTCCGGTGCCGGGCGGTCCGCCCTTGGTGCCCGAAAAGGGGCTTGCCTCGGTGCTGAGGTTTGCGCCCGACAGCGCGGCGGCCAGAATTTCGACCAACAGACCGACGCCGAACCCCTTGTACCCGCCCGAAGGCACCATCGACCCCGCCAGTGCAGCATCCGCATCCAGGGTCTCATTGCCGTCGGCATCCAGCGCCCAACCCGGTTCAATCGCCTTGCCCTCGCGGCTGCGCAGCAGGATTTCGGATTTGGCGATGGCGCTGGCCGATTGGTCAATCACCAGCATCGCGCCGCCAGCCCCGTCTGGCACGGCGATGGAAAACGGGTTTGTCCCCACAACTGGCTTACTGCCACCGGGGGGCGCGATGGATGCGGGCGCATGGGTAAAGCAAAGCCCGATCAGCCCGTCCTGGGCCAGCCGTTCCGCGTGATGGCCCAGCACACCGCAGTTATACGAATTATGGATGCTCAGTGCCGCAACGCCATTTGCCTTTGCGGCTTTGGTGAAACTGTCCCAGCCCGCATCAATTGCGGCATGGGCAAAGCCGTTATCTGCATCCACGCGAACGGCAGCGGGGCGCGGGATGGTCACCGATGGAATTGCGGTTGGTGATACTTTGCCACACAGCAGATGTTCGGCGTAGATCGGCACATATAACAACCCGTGGCTGCGTATCCCGTCCCTTTCGGCAAGGCGCGTTGAGCGGGCAACGGAACTGGCGGCGGCTTTTGTTGCCCCTGCCTCCATCAGCGTTTCACAGGCCAGCTGTTCTACGGCGTCGAGCGTCAATTTATGCTGCATGATCTCTCCCAATCGGGAGGATAATGACGGTTAATCCCTCTGGATCAATGAAATTGTGACATGGGGGGCGGACGGGGCCTGCCCCGGCTTCAGTCAACCACGGCCATATCGACGGCTTGGGAATTGACCTGCGCCCCCGAGGATCGCAAATGCCCGATCACCGGGCTGACATCCGAATAGTCGCGCCCAAAGGCCACAACGATGTGATCGGTGCCCACCAATGTCGCATTGGTCGGGTCATATTCGACCCAGCCTTGCGCAGCGCCGCACCACGCGCGGACCCACGCGTGCATGGCATCGACGCCTTCCAGCTTGACGCCGCCGGGGGGCGGCAAGGTCCGCAGGAAACCGCTGACATAGCCGGACGGAATACCAAGGGACTGCAAGGCAATGATCATGATATGGGAAAAATCCTGACACACGCCGCGACGCTTTGAAAATGCCTCGGCGGCGTCGGTGTCAACATCTGTCGCGGTCGCGTCAAAGGTCATCGCCCCGTGCAATGCCAGCCCCAGCTGGCAGATGATATCGGCGACGGGTGCCGACAGATCGCAGGTGTCGCGGGCGAAACGGGCGATGTCGGCGTTTGGCAGCAGGCGCGGGGCAGGCCCCAGAAAATGCAGCGGCGAAGCAGGCCCAAGGTCGCGCGACCGGGACAGATCAAGCGCAAGCTGCCCCAGCCCGCTGCCACCTGAATGGTGTCCGGCAGGGGCCATGACGCCGACCCGCGCAGACATGCGGATCACCATTTTCTGATGTTGCTCTGAGTGGGTGACAGAGCTGACGGCATTGCCGAAGAAATCAACGCTATCGTGGCGATTGTCGGGTGGGGGGAAGATGTCGATCAGATGCGCCGTCAGATGTTGCCGGTTCGCAATCTCGCGCGGCAGCACCCGCAAGGCATGACGCCCGTTTCCGGCGGCCTGCGCATAGCGGTGCGAGATGGTAAGGCGGATATCATAGCGCATCGGTCAGACCAGATGTGCTTGGGTCAGGGCATCGGCGATCGACCAGATATCGCGCTGGATTTTCAGCAATACCTTTGGCGTCAGCTCGGCCGGGGTGCTGGCCGCAAGCTGAGTTTCCAGCAACAACGTTTTGCGGGCCACTTCTGACAGGACATGGCTGCTGCTTTGCCCCGGGAGGTCGGAAATATGCCATTTGGCGCGGGACAGATGATAGCGGATCGAGCGGGGGTTCTGGTCGTCGACGCCCAGCATGTCGGCCACCGCAACCGGGTCCGCCAGAATGGAGAATCGCGCGCGATAGGACACCACGCTATCGCCGATCTCGAGCGCCAGATCCAACGCACCGTCGGGCGCGTCGGGCGACAGCAGTTTGGCAAGCAAATGCGCCATGTTGGATGCCCGTTCCAGCGAGATGCCAACGCTTAGAAAGCGCCACCCGTCCGACCGGTACATGTTCTCGTGGACCAGCCCTGCAAATCCGGTGATCTTGCGCAGCAAAACGCTGATCTCTTTGGGGATGTCCTCAAGCGGGACATGGCGGTTTTTCAGGCCGTCGGTTGTTGCAACCAGATCATGCAGCGCCATCATCCCGTCGGGAGAAAACCTGTCCCCGATCCGCCGCGCCGCAACAAGTGCCTGTTCAAGCGGGGATTCGAAGGTGGCGGCCATGGCACCGGAGCTTGCGGCCACACCGCCCATCAGGTGATCGCGCAGATAACGCAACAGCGGTGCATCTGGGTTGCCGCCGTCGTTAATGCGGGCAAAGCAGGCCCTGAACAGCCGCATGTTATGTTCTGCGCGTTCAACGTATCGGCCCAGCCAGAACAGGTTATCCGCCGCGCGGCTGGGCAGGGCAGCCCGTGCCGACAGACGCTGGGTCGAGCCGGACCCTGAGACCAGCAGGCTGGGGGTTTCGACCGTATTGCCGCCGGTGATCCAGACATCGGCCACCTTGCCGCCGCGCTGCATGGCAAAGGCGGTTGCATCATCCCCCGCACTGACCCGCGCATAGCCGCCGGGCATCACCTGCCAGCCTTGTGGGGTGCGGGCCACAAACAGGCGGATGCACATGGGCCGCGCCACCAATGCACCGTATTCATAGGTCGGGGTGGTCGAAAGGGTGATCACCTCTTGGCCGACCAGTTCGCGGCCCGACCGGTTCAGCAGTTCTGTCATCTTGCCCGCTTCTTGCGGGCTTGCGGTTTGGGTATCGGCCATCATCGGTTCGGTGGAAAAGGCGGAGCCGACGATCATCCGGTCCCGGTTGGCAATCACATGGTCGCGTTTGCTTTGCTCGCCGCACCACCATGTCGCGATATTGGGCAGTTTCAGCGCTTCGCCGAAATGCTGGCGGGCAATCTTGGGCAGGAACGCCATCAACGCGCGCGTCTCGAGCACGGCGGCCCCGATGGAGTTGACCATATTGACCCGTTGCCGGGCCAAGGCATCCACCAAACCGGGCGTCCCGATCAGCGATGTCTGGTCCAGCGCAAGCGGATCGGTCAGCGCGCTTGGGATACGGTTCCAGATGACGCTGACAGGTTTCGGCCCTGCAACGGTGCGCACCATAACATTGCCGTCTTGCACGATCAGGTCTTCGCCCTCGACCAGCAGCAGGCCCAGATACCGCGCGATATAGGCGTGTTCGGCATAGTTCTGGTTGCCCTGACCGGGCGAAAGCAGGGCGATTTGCCCGTCTGATTTGCCGCGCAGTTCGAACAATTGTTGCTGAAAGTCGCGAAAGAACCCGGCAATCCGCTGGATATTGGCGCTCGTGAAGAAATTCGGGAAAACCTTGGTCATCGCCACACGGTTTTCGATGGCAAAACCGGCGGTTGACGGTGCTTCGACCAGATCGCTGATGACCCACCATTTGCCATCGGGCCCGCGCCCGATTTCAAAGGACAGCAGGTTCAGGAAATGCCCCGACGCCGGTTCAACGCCGACCATGGGCCGCAGCCACGCGGGGTTCTGGGTCAGCAGGGTTGCGGGCAATTGCCCCGAGGACACCAGTTCGGCGGGGCCATATAGATCGCGCAGCACATAATCCAAAAGCTCGGCACGCTGGATAAGCCCTTCCGAGATGCGCTCGAATTCGTCCTGATCCAGGATCACCGGAACGGGGCTTAGGGGCCAATCACGGTCTTCGGATGCGGTGTCGTTATATTGGCGGAACCGCACACCTGCGTCGTGCAGATATTGGTTGCCGCGTGCAAAACGATGCGCAATGTCCTGATCGCCCAACCCCTGCAAGTGGTCCAGAAACGGCTGCCAGACCGGTTTCACGTTTCCGGCCTTGTCCACCATCTCGTCGCGCGCACCGGCCTGTTGCCGGTATGCGGTCAACAGGTCACGGGGCGCGCTTTGCGTTTGGGAGGTGGGGGATTTTTGCATCTGTTACAAACCGGGACGCCGCCGCAAATCAAGCGTCATGGGGAATTCGGGATGCGGCGTTTCATCAGGCGGGGTGAAGCTGCTGGTCGTATGGCCCATCGGTTCAAACCGCGAAAGACGCCGCGCCTCTGCCTCGTTGCCATTCACGGGGAAGGTATCGAAATTCCGCCCGCCGGGATGCGCCACGTGATAGCGGCAGCCGCCCAGGGAACGCCCCGTCCATGTGTCGTAGATATCGAACGTCAGGGGCGCGTCGACCTCAAGCACCGGATGCAGCGATACCGCAGGTTTCCACGCTTTGAACCGCACGCCGCCAACGCGTTCTTCGGTCTTGGCAGTTTGCTGAAGGGGCACGAACCGCTGGTTCGCCGTCACGCGATAGCGGTCGGGGTTGGGGCCGGTCAGCTTGACCTGCAAGCGTTCCACCGAACTGTCGGTATAGCGCACCGTGCCGCCGATCGCGCCGGTTTCACCCAACACATGCCAGGGCTCTAGCGCCTGACGCAGTTCCAGCGTCATGCCCTCATAGGTGACATCACCGCAGAAGGGGAAACGGAACTCGGCCTGCGCTTTGAACCACGCGGGGTCCAGCGCCATGCCGTGCCCCTTGAGGTCGTCCAGCACGTCCAGAAAGTCATCCCAGATACAGGCGGGCAGCATGAAACGGTCGTGCAGGGTGGTGCCCCAACGGGTCAGCTTGCCGCTGATCGGATGTTCCCAGCAGCGCGTGATGATGGCGCGGATCAAGACCTGCTGGGCAAGGCTCATCCTCGGGTTCGGGGGCATCTCGAAGCCGCGGAACTCGACCAGACCCAGACGGCCTGTGGGGCCATCGGGGGAATAGAGCTTGTCGATGCAAATCTCGGTCCGGTGGGTGTTTCCGGTCACGTCGATCAGGCTGTTGCGCAGCAAACGGTCGGTCAGCCATGGCGGGGGCGGGGTGCCTTCGGCCGGTGGCCAGATCTGGTCCAGCGCGATTTCCAACTCGTACAGCGCATCATGACGCGCCTCGTCGATGCGGGGCGCCTGGGATGTGGGCCCGACGAAGGTGCCCGAGAACAGATAGGACAGGCTGGGATGACGCTGCCAGAACAGGATCAGGCTTTTGAGCAGATCAGGGCGGCGCAGGAACGGGCTGTCGGTGGTGGTTGCCCCGCCAACAACAACGTGGTTGCCGCCGCCGGTGCCGGTATGCCGCCCGTCGATCATGAACTTGTCCGTGCCCAGACGGGTCTGGCGGGCTTCCTCGTAAACCGTTTCGGTGGTGTGCACACATTCCGCCCAGGACGCGGCAGGATGCACGTTGACCTCAAGCACACCGGGGTCGGGGGCCACGCGGATCACGTCGATGCGCGGATCGCTGGGCGGCGAATACCCTTCGATCAACACCTTGCGGCCAATGGTCTTGGCGGCGTTTTCCGTGGCCGAGATCAGTTCGAGGTAATCCTCGAGCGTTTCAACAGGCGGCAGGAACACGCACAGCTTGCCATCACGCGGTTCAACCGAGATCGCGGTGCGCACGGCACCGGTCAGGTCGCCCAGCGTTTGTTCCACCTGCGTCTGGCTGATGCTGGTATCTTCGGTGCGGCTGGCAATCGCCTGAGGGCGCTCCTGCTCAGGCGCGACCAGCGGTGTGCGCGGCTCTGACGGGTCTTGGGGATAGACGAAAGGATAGTCGCTGGCGGGGATATGGGGCAGGGTGCCAAGCGGCAAACGGTAGCCCACAGGGCTGTCGCCCGAAACCAGATACACTTTGCCACGGCGCAGGTTCCAGACCTCTGACATCCAGCGGCTTTCTGCACGGGCCTGCCAGCGTTGAACCGGCAAAACATAGCCCGCAGGCGCGGTCAGCCCGCGTTCAAACACCTTCGCGATGCGGGCGCGTTCTTCGGGGTCTTTCAGCTTGGAATTCTCGGGCGTGACGTTTTCGGGCAGGTTGCTTTCCTTGATGATCCACTCGGCAGGGTCCTCAAAGGCGGGCAGCACGTTTTCACCGGGTACGGACAGGCTGCGCGCGATTTCGACCAACAGCGCCTGTGCGTCACTGGGGCCGACATCTTCGTGCGTGTCCTCGCGCGCCAGCAGATCGACGTCTTTCCAGATCGGATGCCCGTCCTTGCGCCAGAACATCGAGAACGTCCAACGCGGCAGGGTTTCGCCCGGATACCATTTGCCCTGACCGTAATGCAGCAAACCGCCGGTCGAGAATTTATCCTGCAAGCGGCGGATCAGCTTATCTGCCAGCCCGCGTTTGGTGGGGCCAACGGCATCGGTGTTCCATTCGGACCCCTCAAAATCGTCAATCGACACGAATGTGGGCTCGCCGCCCATGGTCAGGCGCACATCGCCCGCCTCAAGCCGTTTGTCGATGTCCTGCCCCAGTTTGTTCAGCGCGTCCCACGATACATCCGAAAACGGCTTGGTGATGCGCGGGTGCTCTGCCGTGCGCCTGACCTGCATATCGAACGAGAAATCGACCTCGGCATAGGATGCGACACCGGCGATCGGCGCGGCGTTCTGGTAATGCGGGGTGGCGGCCAGTGGCACATGGCTTTCGCCCGCCAGCAGCCCCGATGTCGGGTCAAGACCAACCCAGCCCGCGCCGGGCAGATACACCTCGACCCAGGCATGCAGATCGGTGAAATCTGTTTCGGTCCCCGACGGGCCATCAAGGGCTTTCAAGTCAGGTTTCAGCTGGATCAGATAGCCGGACACGAACCGCGCTGCCAAACCCAGATTGCGCAGGATCTGCACCAGCAACCAACTGCTGTCGCGACACGACCCCGAGGCACGGCCAAGGGTCACCTCGGCGGTTTGCACGCCCGGTTCCATGCGAATCTCGTAGTTGATCTCGGACGCCAGTCGGCTGTTGAGCATCACTAGAAAATCGACCGTGACCATCGGATCGCGCGACACCGTCTTCATGAAATCCGACAACAGCGGGCCGACAGGCTCCGCTTGCATATAGATGCTCAGGTCGGGCGCTATTTCATCGCCATATGTAAAGGGGAACTTGGTCGCAGATTCCTCGACGAAAAAATCGAACGGGTTGTAGACCGACATGTCAGCGACCAGATCGACCTCGATCTTGAACTCCATCACCGGTTCGGGAAACACGAAACGCGCCAGCCAGTTACCATAAGGGTCTTGCTGGTGATTCACAAAATGATTTTCCGGCGACACCTTGAGGGAATGCGAAATCACCCGAGTGCGCGAATGCGGGGCAGGGCGCAGGCGGATAATCTGCGGCCCCAGCGTGACCGGACGGTCATATTTGTAATGCGTAAGGTGATAGATACTGGCGGTAATTGACATAAATTGGGTGCTCCTGAAGTCAGCATGGCGACTTGGGTGCAGGGCAGCAACACAATAAGGCTGCCATTCCGGCCACCTGTCGGCAATTTGACCGGATCGCATTTTGCTGGCTGCCGTATTGTGCTGTTGTTTCAGTCGGGTAGCAGGATTTTCAGGGTTCATCCCCAAAGACTGCGTTTCGCCGCTCTGCCTAATTTATCAGCAAAGATGTCCGGCGATTTCATGCCCTCCAAGGTGCCGTTGCGCAGGAAAGTTCAGGGCCGCCAAAAAAATCACCGCGCGCGACCACATCAAACAAAAATTCGAAAAAACCGAAACATCCCCGAACATAGCGCGCAAGACAGAGTCGGTCGCAATGATGGGCCGACAAATTGCGGCCCGCGGGTTTCATGCGAAACCGTGTCTAAGCGCCTGTTTATATGGGGATAATGGTGCTGAAGGGGAGGATTGAACTCCCGACCTCGTCATTACCAATGACGCGCTCTACCACTGAGCTACTCCAGCACGTTGGGCGGCTGATTAGACGCATTCTTAATATGGTGCAAGGGCTATCTGGACCCTGACTGCCCGCTGCGCTAGACAATCGACATGTCACAAGGTACCGCCCCTCCAAAGCCCAAGAACGCCAAGGCCATCCGCGAGGATCGCCTCAAGGCTGCGCTGAAGGCAAATATGGGTCGGCGCAAGGCGCAAGCACGCGCGCGCCGGGCAGAGAAAACGACAGACAACGGCCAAGCTGGCCAAGATACGGAAGGCTGAACGATGGATTCGATTGTGGTCAAAGGCGGCGGCGCGCTGTCGGGACAAATTCCCATCGCAGGGGCCAAGAACGCATGTCTGACCCTGATGCCGGCCTGCCTGCTGTCAGAAGAACCCTTGACGCTGACAAATGCGCCGCGCCTTTCCGACATTCGCACCATGACCGAATTGCTGCGCTCGCTTGGGGCCGAAGTCACCTCCATGCAGGACGGTCAGGTGCTGGCGATGTCCTGCCACGGCGCAATCAACACCCGCGCCGAATATGACATCGTGCGTAAAATGCGGGCGTCCAATCTGGTGCTTGGCCCGCTGCTGGCACGCGAAGGCCATGCACAGGTGTCGCTGCCCGGCGGCTGTGCCATTGGCGCGCGTCCGATGGATATTCACACCGACAGCCTCGAACTGATGGGGGCCCAGATCGACCTGCGCGACGGTTACCTGCATGCCAAGGCGGCGGGCGGAAAACTGAAAGGCGCTGTGATTGATTTCCCCTTTGCCAGCGTCGGGGCCACGGAAAACATCATGATGGCCGCGACATTGGCCAAAGGCACGACGGTGATCAATAACGCGGCCCGCGAACCCGAAATCGTCGATCTTGCCGATTGCCTGCGCGCCATGGGGGCGCAAATCGACGGCGACGGCACCAGCCGTATCGAAATTCAGGGCGTTGACCGTTTGCACGGTGCCACCCACCGCGTCGTGACCGACCGGATCGAACTGGGCACCTATATGCTGGCCCCCGCCATTTGCGGCGGCGAGGTCGAATTGCTGGGCGGTCGCATCAACCTGCTGCAAGCGTTCTGCGAGAAACTGGACGCCGCGGGCATTGATGTGATGGAAACCGAAAAGGGCCTCAAGGTTGCCCGTCGCAATGGGTCGATCCAGGCGGTGAATGTGACGACCGAACCTTTCCCCGGTTTCCCCACCGACTTGCAGGCACAGATGATGGCCCTGCTATGCACCGCGCAGGGTACCTCGGTGCTGGAAGAAAAGATCTTTGAGAACCGCTTCATGCACGCGCCCGAACTGATCCGCATGGGGGCCGAAATCGAAGTCCACGGCGGCACCGCGACAGTGACCGGCGTCAAAAAACTCAAAGGCGCACCGGTGATGGCGACCGATTTGCGCGCCTCGGTGTCGCTGATCCTTGCTGCGATGGCCGCCGAAGGCGAAACCAAGGTCAGCCGTGTCTATCACCTGGATCGCGGCTACGAACATGTCGTGGCCAAACTGCGCGGCGTCGGTGCCAACATCGAGCGGATCAAAGACCAATGACCCGGGATCAGGACGCACGTTTCGAAGACGGCCGCGAGGCACCCTTGAACCTTGGTGCCCTGGATGCCGAGGATCTCAAAGTGATCTCGTCGCTCACCCAAGACGCGGTGTTCCCTGCCTCTGAAATGCGCTGGCACCAGAAGGGCGCGCGTTTCGCCTTGCTGCTGAACCGCGTGCGCTGGGAAGACAACGGAAAAACCCGCCATGCGGCAGAGCGTGTGCAGTCGGTCCTGATGTTCAACAACGTGCAGCGTGTATCGACCCAAGGGGTCACCAAGGGCGACGCCGACACGATCCTGTCGCTGCTCCACATCGAATTCAAAGAAACCGACGCACCATCGGGGGATGTCCTTTTGACCCTCGCCGGTGACGGTGCGATCCGGCTGAGCGTCGAAGCGCTCGAGGTGACCTTGAAAGACGTGACCAAACCCTATGTTGCCCCGTCCCGCAAGCTGCCGGAACATCCGGCCTGACCTGCTTCTCTGGCTCTTAAATATCCAAAAACAACATTCCCTTGCAAAGCCCCGCCCGATATCGGGCAACCGGCTGAAAAGGACATCAAATGCCCCAGTTTCTAGACCATTCCCAGCCTGATTTCGAAGCCGCCTTTACAGCCCTGCTGTCGGCCAAGCGCGAAGAAAGCACGGATGTCGACGATACAGTCGCCGACATCATCGCGCAGGTCCGCGAAAACGGCGATGCCGCCGTGATTGCGCTGACCCAGCAGTTCGACCGCATCGCCCTGACGCCTGACACCCTGCGCATCACGGCTGCCGAGGTCGACGCCGCCGTGACCCAGGTCTCGGCCGAGGACTGCGCCGCGCTGGAGCTGGCCGCCACCCGCATCCGCGATTACCATGCCCGCCAACTGCCCGAAGACGCGGAATGGACGGATGCGGTCGGCGCGACCTTGGGCTGGCGCTGGACGGCTGTGTCGGCTGCGGGTCTCTATGTGCCCGGCGGGCTTGCCAGCTATCCGTCGTCTGTGTTGATGAACGCGATACCAGCCAAGGTTGCAGGGGTGGAGCGTCTGGCGATGGTGGTGCCGACACCTGACGGCATTCTCAATCCGCTGGTCCTGCTGGCCGCGCGCATCGCGGGTGTCGATGAAATCTACCGGATTGGTGGCGCGCAGGCTGTTGCGGCATTGGCCTATGGCACCGCCACAATTCCGCCCGTCGACAAGATCACCGGGCCGGGCAATGCCTATGTCGCCGCAGCCAAGCGCCGCGTGTTCGGCAAGGTCGGCATTGATATGATCGCGGGCCCGTCCGAGATTTTGGTGATTGCCGATGGCGATAACGATCCGGACTGGATCGCCCTTGATCTGCTGTCGCAGGCCGAACATGACGAAAGCGCGCAATCCATTCTGATCACGACTGATGCGAGCTTTGGCAAGGCCGTCGCGGCAGCCGTTGAAAAACGTCTTGAGACGCTTGAGCGGCGCAAGATCGCGGGTGCAAGCTGGCGCGACAACGGGGCGATCCTCACGGTTCCGGATCTGGCCGTTGCTGCCAAGCTCAGCAACCGCATCGCCCCCGAGCATCTTGAGCTATGCGTGGCGGATGTGGATGGTTTGAGCGCGCAAATCACCCATGCCGGCGCGATTTTTCTGGGCCAATGGACGCCCGAGGCCATCGGCGACTATATCGGCGGTCCGAACCACGTCTTGCCGACGGCACGGTCGGCGCGATTCTCTTCGGGGCTGTCGGTGCTTGATTTCATGAAACGCACCACACTTGCCCGCATGACACCCCAAGCCTTGCGCGCGATCGGGCCATCTGCTGAACGGCTTGCCCGCTCCGAAAGCCTCGAGGCCCACGGCCTGTCGGTCACCGCCCGTCTGGGCAAGCTGAATTTGTGACGCCGCGACCAGATTGAACAACCCATTTGGGCGGTCTATGGTCGCCCGAACCTAAGTATGAATTGAGAAGCCAATGTCTCGGATCACGCATATCGTGCTTGACGACGCAAACCTGCCGCCGCCCACGCCCGAGATCGAGCAGGAACGCAAAGTCGCGTTGTTTGACCTGCTCGAAGAGAACGTTTTTTCCCTGCCGCGCAGGGATGACCGCCCCGTGCCTGAAGGGCCCTATCATCTGGGGCTTTCGATCCGGGACAAACGTCTGGTGTTTGATGTGAACACCGAAAAGGATGAAAAAGCGGCGGAATTCCATTTGTCGCTGGGGCCGTTCCGGCAGGTCGTCAAAGACTATTTCCAGATTTGCGAATCCTATTTCGAGGCGGTCAAGAAATCCGCCCCCGCACAGATCGAAACCATCGACATGGCCCGCCGTGGCATCCACAACGAAGGGTCGCGGGTGCTCCAGGAGCGTCTGGAAGGCAAAGCCGAGATTGACACAGACACGGCACGACGTCTTTTCACCCTGATCTGCGTCCTGCATTACGGCGGATAGATGGTCGAAAAACTGCCCCAATCGGTGCTGTTTTGCTGCGATCACAACGCGGTCCGGTCCCCTATGGCCGAAGGGTTGATGAAAAAGTTCTACGGCACGGGCACCTATGTCCAATCCGTCGGCGTCATGAATGATCTCGAGATTGACGGCTTTTCAATCGCCGTTTGTCAGGAGCTGGATGTCGAACTGTCGCGCCACCGGTCGCGCAGCTTTGACGAGATGGAAAACTGGGGCGACGATCTAAGCTCGTTCGATCTGGTCATCGCGCTAAGCCCCGCCAGCCAGCGCCGCGCGTTGGAACTGACGCGTTTCTATCACCTGGCTGTGGAATATTGGCCAATCCTTGATCCCACAGGGTTGGGCGAAACCCGCGAAGCAAAGATGGCGCAATACCGCGCGGCCCGCGACCAGATCAAAGACCGGCTGATTGCCCGTTTCGGAGAGCCGACCTGCCCCGATAGTTAAACCTCAAGGGCGGCAGTTCACGCCGCGCTGCACAGGGTTTGCGCCGTGTTGCCATAGGCTTTCCATGCGGCCCAGAAAGCATTGTCGCTGGCGCGGTCGGATTGGCGTGCCTGTTGCAGAATATGGGGGTCTTTGAACACCTGAACGCCGCGGCGCTGGTCTGATGCCGAAAGCTCGCGGTCTGCAACCGCCTGGATGCAGCCACAACGCGCCCGGCTGGCCTGCTTGCGCCCGGCCGCCAGACAGGCCGAATTGATCGGTCCGGTGGCGAATAAAACCGCCCCGCCACCATAGCCGCCGCTGGGGTTATAGCCGCGCGGCCCGCCACAGGCTGCCAAAGCGGACAGCGCACAGATCATCGTAAGAATTCGTACCATTCGAGTGCCCCATTTTTGGCGCGCCGGGTTGATCCCGTTTGCTGGCCTTCTGCTGTGGCAACTATGCAGGAAAACAAAGGAGGGGGCAATTCACGAATGGTTTGTCCTGCCGCGCTTAGCGATCACAGAAACGGGAGCCGGTTTCTTTGCAGTGCTTAGCGGCATTTCCAGTGTTTTCGGCTGCGTCCAAAGGTATGCGCAGCGCCGTTTTCGCTGATGCGGCACATCGCGTCCATGCTGGGTGCAAGCCAAGCGTTTGTGCCTGTCGCAGGCGAAAAATCGATTTCTGCCGCGCAACAGCCCAATCATCCGCACGCAAGGCCAATCCGCCCCATTGACCAGCGCTCAAATCCGCACCATATCCCTCAACATGACACCACTTTCACACATCCGCAATTTCTCCATCGTCGCCCATATCGACCATGGTAAATCCACGCTCGCTGATCGCCTCATCCAAGAGACGAACACAGTCGCCTTGCGCGATATGAAAGAGCAAATGCTAGACAGCATGGACATCGAACGCGAACGGGGCATCACGATCAAGGCCCAGACCGTGCGGATCGATTATACCGCGCTTAACGGCGAGAATTACGTTCTCAACCTGATCGACACCCCCGGTCACGTCGACTTTGCCTATGAGGTGTCGCGGTCCATGCGCGCCGTCGAAGGGTCTTTGCTGGTTGTGGACAGCACCCAGGGCGTCGAAGCGCAGACTTTGGCCAACGTGTATCACGCGCTGGATGCGGATCACGAGATCGTGCCGGTCCTGAACAAGATCGACCTGCCCGCCACCGATTGCGACCGTGTGGCCGAACAGATCGAAGACGTGATCGGCATCGATGCCTCAGAGGCGATCCGCGTGTCGGCCAAGACCGGTGTCGGCATTGTCGAAACCCTCGAGGCCGTCGTGCACCGTCTGCCTGCCCCCAAGGGTACGCTGGACGCGCCGCTGAAAGCGATGCTGGTTGATTCGTGGTACGACAGCTATCTGGGCGTGATCGTTCTGGTGCGCATCATGGATGGTCAGCTGAAAAAGGGCGACCGCATCCGCATGATGCAGAACGGGTCTGTGCACCACGTTGACCGCATCGGCGTGTTCCGCCCTGCGATGACCGAAATTGACGTGCTGGGACCGGGAGATATCGGCTTTCTCACCGCGTCGATCAAACAGGTCCGCGACACCCGCGTCGGTGATACCATCACCCACGAGAAAAAAGGCTGTGACAAGGCATTGCCGGGCTTCAAGCCTGCGCAGCCTGTGGTGTTCTGTGGCCTGTTCCCCGTGGACGCTGCCGAATTCGAAGACCTGCGTGACAGCATCGAAAAACTGGCGCTGAATGACGCGTCTTTCAGCTTCGAGATGGAAACCTCGGCCGCACTTGGTTTCGGCTTCCGCTGCGGTTTCTTGGGCCTGCTGCACCTCGAGGTGATCCGCGACCGGATCGAACGCGAATATGACATTGACCTGATCACCACCGCGCCGTCGGTTATTTACGACATCCACATGAAAGACGGCACCGTCACGCAGTTGCACAACCCTGCCGACATGGTCGATCTGACATTCGTGGACCACATCGAAGAGCCGCGCATCAAGGCGACGATCCTTGTGCCCGATGACTATCTGGGCGACGTTCTCAAGCTGTGCCAGGACCGTCGTGGCATCCAGATGGACCTGACCTATGCGGGCAGCCGCGCGATGGTGGTCTATGACCTGCCGCTGAACGAAGTGGTCTTCGACTTTTACGACCGTCTGAAATCGGTGACCAAGGGCTATGCGTCCTTTGACTATCAGATGATTGGCTACCGTCAGGACAATCTGGTGAAAATGTCGATCCTTGTGAACGACGAACCTGTGGATGCCCTGTCAACCATGGTCCACCGCGACCGCGCCGAAACGCGCGGCCGTGCGATGGTCGAAAAGCTCAAAGACCTGATCCCGCGCCACATGTTCAAGATCCCGATCCAGGCGGCCATCGGCGGCAAAGTCATCGCCCGCGAGACACTGTCCGCGATGCGCAAGGACGTGACGGCGAAATGTTATGGCGGCGACGCCTCGCGCAAGCGCAAGCTGCTGGACAAGCAGAAGGCCGGTAAGAAGAAGATGCGCCAGTTCGGTAAGGTGGATATCCCTCAGGAAGCTTTCATCAGCGCACTGAAAATGGACGGGTAAAAAGCACTTAAGGTCAGCAGCTTTTAGCTGCTGACCTTAAGTGACGGTGGGAGGCAGCGTATTGCAAAGCAATGCGCGTTCCCACTGGGTGCGAAGGTGATTAACGTTTTTCTACGAATATCTCCTTTTTATTGCGAGAGCGGCTCGTTCGATCTCTGGAAACAGCGCACTTTCAGTTATTCCGACTTGGGCTAGCTCTTTAATAAAACGTGGTTTGGATTCTTCTGAAATATCTATGATCTCAAAGTCAATGTGCTTCATATTGCTATTGTTAGGTTGGTCGGCTTTGTTGCACAAATCGGGTGAAGGACGTTTTTCCCCTTCCCCCAGACGGACTTAGCTTACAGGCTCAGTGATGGGTATGCCAAGAGCGGTGTAGCG
>Ga0206127_1001638_pt1 | contig 23906 bp, 26 predicted proteins | sample Helgoland_Spring_6_FD_148646 | JGI IMG/M metagenome (GOLD analysis project Ga0206127, IMG submission 148646) | Pelagic subsurface seawater microbial communities from Kabeltonne, Helgoland, North Sea - Helgoland_Spring_Bloom_20160419_1 | ecosystem: Environmental > Aquatic > Marine > Epipelagic ...
GATCTAATTTGTTCTATATCATCTGGGATATTACCTTTATCTTCAAATTCTAATAAAATCAGTTGATCTAATAATGTCTCCAACAACAAAACATCCTGATCATTATTCATGTCAGGATATCCTTTATCAAATTTATATGCAAATTTTGTAAAAAATTTATCGAATATACTCATTATTTTATTTTAATCTATATGTAAAATTCTCTATTTTTATCTAACCATGCTTCAAATTCTTCATTAGATGAGATGTTACTAACACCCCCAGCTGTAAAGAAATCTTCAATAACATCATCTGCTGAAGCTTTAGCACCATAATATTGATTAATTGCTTCTATATTAGGTGATAAAAAATCCCGACCATATTCTTCTATAAAATCTTCGTCATTACCATAATCATCATAGTGTTTATCATATTGAGCTTTAAGTTCATCTTGGTCAACAGTAATATAATTAATAAATTTTATATTTTCTTTAATTACACCTTCTGTAAGGAATTGTCTAAATCTATATAGTTCTTTCATTTTATTTTATTTTATGCTTCTACGTCTACATCAACATCTACTTCATCCTCTACTTCAGGTGCAGCATCTTCTGTATCAGTTGCTTCACCTTCCATTTCAGCACCAGCTGCAGGTCCTACTCTTAAAAGTCGGTTAATCGCTAGAGCGCATCTTTCTTCTTCATCAAGATTTAATAGATAATATTTTTTTCCTTGTACTTGTGCTATCCAACTTCTGTCCGTAAACATAAGTAAAAAACTTTGCCCATTCAACAAATTTATACGAAAAGTTGTAGGACGTGGAGCTACCCAATCAACTGATTCTAAAAATGAATCAAATTGGTCTGTCATTAAGTCCACTATAATGTCTTTTAAAGCAGGAAATTTAACTAATTCATCGTATGCTAAAGCAGCATCATCTGTTTTAGCTTTTTCAGCCATAACAGTAACTGCTAGTGTTTTAATTTTCTGTCTTAATTCAGCTTTAGTCATTATTTTATTTTAAAATCATTTTTACTAAAGGATTTAATTTCCTTAGTAATATTATCATTATTAGTAAATAAAATTTTATCTACTTTTTGATCTAAAAGTTTTAATCTTCTTTCTAAAGCACTTTTACTGCCTTTACTTCCTCGTTTTCCTTTTCCTCCAACAGCAATAAAAAGAACTGTTTCGTTTGGTTTTTCAGAAGTACCCCCAAATTTTGAAATTTGAAGATTAACAGGATCATCTTTATAAGTCATTTGTAATTTTTCTTCTCCTTCAGCTACCTTTTTTTTACCTTGTTTAGATAAAAATGACGCTAATGCCATCTTTTTTATTTTGTCTAAAGATTTACCTTTAAATTGGGGTGCATCTGAATCTTTAAAATCTTCAATGTGGTCTTCTACTGAAGATGATTTGGTTAACTTTTCTTTAACTGCAGTAGCTATTTTTTCATCTATAGTACCTGAAGTAGGACCTCTATCAGCATAGAAATCTTTTTGTGCTTTAGCTTCTCTACTTAATCCACCCATTACATGGTCGACTATATCTTTTAAACCTTCAGATGAGATATCTACTGGGTTGTAATTTCCATCAGTTATATAAGAATCTATACCTGCTACCCATGATGAACCTTGTTGTCTCATTCCTGCCTTAACAGCATCTTTTTGATCTATTTTATAACCATTCATTTGACTAATGGTAAATTGGTCAGTGGATGGGTTGTATTGAAATATTACTGTTTGTGGGTTATCACTTCTTCTACCACTATCTGGTCTATCTGTTACTTGATATCCTACTACTCCTTCTTTTTTTGGATAACCATCTGGTCTACGTTCTTTTACTACATATCCTTTATTAGCAAAATAATCGAATACTTGACCACCATCCATTGCTTCGTTTATATATTTATCTAAATCTATTGTTTTGGGTTTTGGGGGTAAAGATTGTAAACTTTTACTATGAGTATGTCTAGACATATCATATGATTTTAATTCTTTTGAAGGTGAATTAAAAGAAGTATCACCAATAATTAGATCAATAGCAGCTAAAGCTAATTCTTGACCTCTAATATCACCATCTTGTTCTGCTTTATCAAAAGCAGCTTGAGCAACCTTTAATTGATCTTCTTTTGAGGCACCTTCGTTTACTGATTCATTCATATCATAATCACGAAGTTGTTTATTTATTTTTTCTAAACGATCTTCTAGTTTATTCAGCTCATTACCATATCTATCTGCAATTGGCCCACCTTCTGGTTCAGCTTCTTGCTCCATGTCTCTAAATAATTGGGCAATTTGATCTTTTAAATCAGCTTGCATACCTCTTAAGGTTAAAGCTTCATCGTAGTCGATTACTTCTTTAACACCAACTTTATCTTTATCTTTTAATACTTCAGATTTTTGTTCATCAGTACATTTTTTAAAATCGCAACCAAATTTACGATTTGATATTAAATCTAGTCTAAGTTCTTCTTCTTGATTATATTTTCTTTCTTCATCTAAATGTTCACTAAAGGATTGCATCCAATTAGCTAATACTTGTCTTGCTTCTCTTTTATCTAAACCAAATTCTTTTTGTAAATAAGGAGCAGCACCAAACATATTAGTTACACCTGAATCTCTTAAATCATTTAAAAATGTGTGCATGTCTTTTATTACACCTTCATCAAGTATTTCATCAATTTTAGCTACTGATGTCTTGTATAAAATTTTGTGCCCATCAATTTCTATTTTACCGTCACTATGGAGTTTATCCATATCTGATTGTGATAAACTTAGGGTAGTACCTTCAGCTTCTTCTAAACCTTTCATTTCTAGCTCATCTTCTTGACCTAGTGCTTTATCTTCTTCACCATAATCAGCGCGACCAGAAAAACCAGTATCAACAGTATCTTCTAATTTAAGTCTCTTCTTTAAATCATTAAAGTTAGTTTTCATTTTTCTAAGATCCTTAGCTACGGGTTTGGGTAAAGGTTTTTCCTTTTCTTTTTTACCTTCTAAGGTTTGTTGGATTAACTCTTTTATTTTATCCTTATTCATGTCTTCTACTTTTGATTTAGCTTGTTTTGTTGCAATACCATACATAACTTTTTCCGCATCCTTACCATACTTTTTAACTAGAGTACGCTTGTTGGACAACAAACCTTGAATCGCTTCAGCACGTTTATCTAGTTCTCTTTCCGTTAGTTTGCGTTCGTTAAGCATGTATTAATCAGTATTATCTCCTACTACAAATTGTCTTGTAAAGAAGGTAATTGTATTACCAATTTGGTCTGCTAATTTATCACTACCTAGTGCTTGAGCAGCATCCATAGCAGCTTTTAATGAATCTTGTACTATTTCTTCTTCTGGAGATAATCCTACTTCTACTTTGGCTTTAACTCCTTTTCTTTCGATTTCAATATCATCTGCTTCTGCATCTACTTCAACCTCATCTTCAACATCGATATCAACATCTACTTCTTCTTCTTCATATATGTTCTTTGAAGGTGAATTTGAAATAGCATTTAGTAGGTCATCAGCTGTTTCTGGTTGGATACGCCCATCATCTAATAATTGAAAAATCATTTTTCTAAGAGTTTCTGGTGATGCCGTCATATCCAAAGCTTCCTCTACTTCTTCAGCTTCGGATAAATTACTAATTATTTCAGTTTTAATTTTATCTTTAAGTTCAGATACTTTCATTTTCTTTAATGCATCTTCGATATCATCTTTAGCATCTTCAAATCCATCTTTATATCCTTCTTGTTCAGCATCTGTTCTAGCATCTTCATTTACAATACCTTCACCATATTGAGCTTTAATAGCACCACATACTTTAGCAGCACCTTTTTTACCATATTTGCCTTCATTATCAGCTAAACATTGATCAAATGGGTAAGAACCCTCATCAATTTTAGCTTTAGCTTCAGCAATAGTTTCTGATATGCTTTCTTTATTGATTTTGTTTTTGCCTTTTTTCTCAGCATCACGTTTACCAAATTTTCCGTAAGAATCATCTCTACGAGCTTTCATAGATTGTTTTTTACCTTTTTCAGCACCTCTACGTGCACCTAAAGATTCGTCTTCTCTATCGTCGTATCCTTGTTTTTTTTCTGTGATTGATTCTGTTAAAATTGCTTTATCTCCGTAGATTTTACCACTTTTGATATAGTCTTGATAATTAAAGTTGTCCATTAGTATATATTTTTATTTATAAATATTAATTTTTTCTCCTAGAATTACTCCTTGTTGGAGTACCATTACTAGATCGAGTAGAAGTACGTGGAGTTGTTCTTATTGTTGGAGATTGTCTAGGTGGAGTATTAAATCTTGGTCTAGGGTTATTAATTCTAGGTTTATTATTAATTACTACTCTAGGTTTATTGTTAATTACTCTAGGTTTGTTTTTTATTACAGTTCTTGTACGTGGTGCAGTAATTACTCTATTGTTATTTACTACTCTACGATTAGCAGTAGTACGAGTATTACTTCTTCTACCATTTATACGAACTGTATTAGGTCTATTTCTGTGTTGCCAAGCATAATTGTTCATTTGGTTTCTCCAACCCCAATTACCATAGTAGTTATTCCAACCCCAACTATTCCATCCATAATTATTCCAACCATAATTATTCCAACCGTAACCCCAATTGTTATACCCCCATCTATCATAACCAAAAGGTGACCATCTATGAGGTGTAAAACCCCAAACCCAATCATTCCACATCTGATCTCTATTCCAGTAAGAACCATAACCCCAATATGGGTTATAACGGTTATATCTATTACCTAAAATACGATTATTCCAATCAAATGAAACAGGTTGGCTTAAAGCATACTGAGCAAAATCAAATCTAAAGTTGAAATCTGTTCTAAGTAAACGTTGTAATTCAAATTCATTATTTATTACTAATATTTCTGCATCTGATCCTTCTATGCTGTATATTGGATCGTGGCCCGTTGTACTTACATGCCATGTTGATGAACATCCTGTTAATAATAATATTAGTAATAAAAATAATGATTTCTTCATAGACTATTTCTTTTTATATTCTGCTTTCTTTGTGTTTTTCACAAATTGCTTTCCTTTTTTATCTCCTCTAACTTTTTTAGCTACAGTAGCTTTACGTTCTGCTTTAGTTAAGGATTGTGCTTTTTTCTTAGGTAGACATCTAGTTGTAGCTTTACCCTTTTTCATCGTACCACACTCACCAGAAATATTACCTGAAGTATTGATTCGGACCCAATCTTCTTTTTTAAACCAATCACGTAGGGATTCGCGTACTATTTCTGTTATCCTATCTTGGGTCATTATGCTAATTTTGCAAGTTGTAAAGCACCTTCAATTGTATCTGCTATGCTTACTCCTTCTTTAACTGAGTCTGCTATAAAAGTAGCTACATTGGCAACTCCTTTTAAATGTCCTATATGTGACCATATTCCAAATCCTGCTATACCGGCCATTATAACAGCATAAATGATATTAGCTCTAATTTCATTTTTTTCTTTATCTTTAAGACTACTACCTTCTTTAGCAAATTTACCAGCAAAATTAAGCAATTTTCTTATTGGGAAAGTGTATTTGTGATGTAAACTATGGCCAGCATCTTTAAACCAATTTCCTACTTTAGACCCATATTTTTTATCACGTTGTTTTTTTAGTTCTTTTTTCTTAGAAGAATCTTTTTCATCTTTAATTTTTTTAGATAAGTCGTTATAGTCTTCTTTTTCTTCATCAGTTAATTTAAATGCTCGTGAAGTAGCATTAGTTATATTACCTATTAATTCTAAAGCTGGGGGGATAAGTCCTAATATAGTTATACCAGTTAATACTACTGATTCTTCAATTTTATCTTCTTTAGCTTTTACTGCTAATTCTTTTGGTGATATATTAGCTACTTTTGCTACTGCCTTAACAATATCAGCATCACTAATTTCACTAATTATACTTTCATCTTCATATAATTTACCTTCAGCTAAATATTTTTTCAAATCGAATGTATCCATTATTTTTTCTTTTTCTTACCACTCATTTGACCCTTACATACCTTAACAGCACGACCAGATAAATAAGCAGAGGATTTTTCACCAGCAGCCATTCTACGTTTACGATATGCTTCACCTTTTTTACAAAGTTTTTCGTTAACTGCTGCTTTAATTCTTTCGTTTAAATCCATTATCTTTTATAGATTTTGTATTTTTTGCCTAATCTAGTTTCATCCTCTGCCTTCTTTAGTGCTTCTTCTTCTGACTTTGCTTTTACTGTTATATATTGGTTATCATAACCATCTTCAGTATATTGCCAATACTCTACTTCATATTCTTTTTCTGTTGCTTCACCAACAACATTGGAATCAGATTCTTCTTCGGCCCCAATTTTAGGATCATCACCTCCTCTTGTAATATTTAAAGAACCATCTTCATCATCTTGATTTACATTATTAGTTCCACCTTCTTGATCTATACCGAAGTTCATAGCTTCTTTTAGATATCTATTATAATTCCATTTATGTACGTCAAAGTTATCTTTCATAATATGTATGTATTTATTATAAATATGACTATTTTTTTGTTTTCATTCCTTCTAAAAGTTGGATTGCTTGTTTAGTATATTCTTCAACCTTATCTGGGTCTAATTTACCAACCCATTTTTCTACTTCACCATTCTCGGATACAAAAGAATTATTAGATTCATCTAATTTTTCATTAATGTATTGTTTAAAATCTTCTATTCTACTATCAATGATTTTATTATTAATTTTATTGTAATGTTCTTCGTAATTACCCTCTGCTTTTAATTTATCTTCAGCTCGTGCATGGCAACTTAAACAATATTTATGAACATTATAATAAGGTTTATCTACACGTTTCATTAATTTACCACATTTAGGGCAAAATAAAGGCATAGTATGTGCCTTTTTTGCTTTATCTAGTTTAGTTATATTTTGTTTAATACCATTTGTAATAGTCCAAGTTCTACCATCAGACTCCCAAATATCTCCCTCATTATAAAATTCTTGTGGGTTTGTAAAACCAACACTAGAACGGGTTTTTTCTCCGTATTTACCCTGCATTAAATTTCTAAGACGTTCTACATCTTTTTTTTGAAATTCTTTTTTTAAGACTGTTTCTTTACTCATAAACCTAATTTTTGTAACTGTTGAATTGTGTTAGCTGTACTAGTATGCAATATACCAATACCTCCTGCAGCTTCCCACTGATCTATATTAACTTGTCTATCGTCTATTAATATTGATTCTGGGGTTGCTAGTTCTTGTTTTTGACTTGCATAACGTAGTATTAATTTTGTACCTGGTATTTTATGTTTTACCCAAACGTGTTTACCTATTCTAGATGAATCTTCACGTGAAGGTGCTGATAGTAATACTGGATCAAATGGTTTTAAATAATCCCATAATTTTTGCCCATCAGGCATCCATTTTAAACCTGCCCAAAAACCTACACCTGCTTTAGAAATAGGATCCCAAAAATCATCTCCTTTTTGAAATTCACCTCGTAAATCAATACCAGTTAATTCTTCATATCCACTTTCAAAGTCGGCTAATACACCGTCCATATCACAATAAATTTTATAATCCATAACCTTTTCATTTAATCGACCTAATTCTCTAGCATAGGCATTTATACCAAATGGGTCTTTATTTTTTTTTTCACTTATTGGTTCATTATCATGTCCACATTTGTGACATATAAATAAATCATCACCACCATCTACTATATTCCAACTCCAACCGCAATTATCACATTCTATTTTTTCACCTACAATTGCTTCTTTTAAGTCATTGCTCTTATACGCTGTCATATCAACTACTACAGTATCTGTCCCGCTAACTTTAGCTTTCGGGAAGTTTTTCTTAATAATAATTTTATATAGCTTGCTTCGAGTATTTCCTTTAGCTCCTTCTTCTCCAGTTTTACCTTTAGTAGGTTCGAATGTAATAAACTCAACATCTCCAGCCTTCTTAATTTGATCTCTTGTAATGTCAACTATTGTAGACATAATCTTAAAAGGTTCGTTATCTCCTGTAAGAGCATCTGCGGAGAAATCTTTACCGTCTTTACCTTTAGCTACAAAAGACATATCGTAGTTAACTGTCTTACCAAATTCTTCTCGATTAAATATAACTTGATATTTAGTGCCATTATCTGTACTAAAATCGTAATATGAATAGGGGTCGTTTGATCCTTCGGGTTTTGGGAAAGTTTTCCATTTGTATGGTACTTGGGATAAATCCCCAATTTCATTTAAGATACTATCAGTCCAATTTCTGAATGTCATTGTACCTCTTAAATTAGCTTCTTGTTCTATTTTATCTAAATGGTCGTCTTCTGTTGTATCTGTACCTGCTACATCTCCTAATCTATCTTCTAAATATTGAATATGATGTATCATTTCATGAGCATATGAGCGTACTATATCCTTTGGATGTCTACCTTCAGTATATAACACGATGTGTTGTTTGTTCGGGTCATAATACGCTGTTTTACCGAAAAAATCGCTAGCATTTTTTGAGTCTCCATCTACAAATTCTAGTGTAGGTAAGGGTTCAATATTCATACCCTTATCAATCATATGTTGTGTTAATTGAGCTATTTTATCTTGAACATCTATATGTTGGGAATATGAAGCGTTTTCGTTTATATTTTGTTTTTTAGTATAATCTTCTATATTAACTAACTTACTTTTAGTTACATCGATTAATATTTCACCTTCGCCCCAATTTCCAGACCAGCCATATTTTTCTTCAAATTCATCAAAATTGATAACAATATGAGGTTTATATTCTAAAATATAAGCCCAGTCTGCATTATCTGTAATAAAATATTCTGCTTGTTTTCTGGTAGGGGTTGTTGCTACTATTTCCTGTTCTTTATCATAGTCTATAACTTCTTGTTTAGTATAAGGGTATTCATCTAAACCAGGTACTGCTCTATATACAATAGAAGGACCATTATTTACTCCTAAATTTTTAGCTAATTTTGCTATATCTGGTAGTAAATCATATTGTCCTGAGTATGCTGACCATTTATCTAAAAGTGATTCTAATTCGTCTACTTTGTTGTTTTCGTTTAACTTTTTTAAACGTTGTGTTTTAACTTTAGATGCTTCTTTTTTCTCAGTAATTTTATCAGCTACTATGTTATATACTTGTTCTACTTCTTCATCTGATAATTCAGATGGAACAAATGGTTTAAATTTATCTAATGATATTTTAGATGCATTCCTAGCTGCTGTACCTGAAACACCACCTTGTGTTACAATGGTACGTAAATTTAAATTTGGGTATTTATCTAATGAAGTTGTTCTAGATGCTATATCCTTAAAATCTTCTTCGTTGCCTTCTCTAGCACCTATAATAAATAATACTTCTTCATCTGGGTGTTCTTTAGCATAGTTGTAAATACCTTTTATAGGAGGTACTGATGTGTATTTTACTTCAACTTTAAATGGTAAGTATGTTTTATAGATATCCCAAATTAGAATAGACTCATCAGGTGTAATACCATTTCTTGGCTTACCACCTATTAAGATAATCATTTCATCTATTTCAGGATTTTCCTTTAATGCTTGTTTTACAACTTCAAAGTGACCAGAAGTAGGTGGTTTAAAACCACCACCATATACTGCTACTACCTTTTTCTTTTCTTCTTCAGGTAATAACCCTTCTATTAAATAACTTGTTAAACTCATTAAGATAAAAATTGTTTTAATCGCATTTGTGCCTCTTCTTTAGACATAGTATATTCAATTACATCATATATAAAATCGTCACTTAACATAGCCTGTATTTCTTCTTTATCTTTAGCCTTTCGCTCATCAGATTTCTTTTGTTGAGCTGGTGTTTTAGGTTTAGTACCTTGAGGGGTAAATGGCTTAAGATATTTATCTATAATTTTATCTATATCTTGCATTCTATCATCTAATGTGTTAGCCACTGCAACAAAATTATTACCAAATAATTCAGCATATTTGGGTAAATTATCTGTTACCCCTTTCCAAGTACGCATTACAATTGCAGGTGCTAAACTTCTATCTTCACCTCCTGATTTTGTATATCTGTCTTGGTTTTGACTTAATGAACGTTGTAAATCAGTATACACATATAGCATAAATACATCATACCCCGCTTCATCTAACTCAGTTTTCAGTTTAGCTGTGGTATTATATGATGCAGCAGTACCATCTAATATAAATGATTCTTTACCTGCTATTATTTGTTCCATTTCACCTTTAAACTGTTTATTAGCAGCCGCCATTTGTTTAGCTTGCCCACTTCTTTCTTCAGGTGTAGCATTTTTTAAATCTAAAGTAATATTAGCTTTTTTTAATAAAGGAACAAAAATATCATCTACATTCATTACTTTTATACCTCCTAAATCTAAACCACGTAAAATGTATCCTTTACCTGCTCCAGGTGCTCCTGCTAAGATAATCGCTTTTGGACTACCTTGTGCTTCTCTTAATAATTGTACTAAACTTATCATACTGTTGGTTTTCCCATTAATGATTTGGTAAATACTTTACCCCCAATTGTTCTTTTATATTCTCCATTGCCTAACCACTCAATCTCTTTCCCCTTAAGTACTTTACGTACTATTTCTTCATCATCAATAGGTTCTACACCTTTAGCTTTAAAGATATCTTTGATTTTACCTGATACTTCTACAAAATATCCTCCAGATTTTAATTGATCTGCTTTATGGTTTACTACTTTTGATTTAGCAGCACTAGAACCATCATGTCCAGTTGCTACGAACTTTTTACCCGCTGCTTTAGGTTTTGCTGCTGATATAGCATCAATTTCGGGATCATTATCTAAATCTATTACTTCGTATTCAGCTTCTGCTTCTCTACCTGTTACATTATCAGCAGATTTATAGTTAGGATGACCACCAATTGGTGCATAAGCATTATTAATTAAGTCGAAGATATCTTTACTATAATCTTTTAGTTCTGAAGAAGGGATGGTTACCCATTTATTCTTAGGTATATCTATTTCATTTAATAGATCTATTAATTTAATCATAATTAAACATGTTTATTATACATATTGATAAAAACATCAAGTGGCGTTCTATGACCCATACCCTCAACTTCATCATACTTAGCATGGTTACCATGAACAGACCATAGTTTTTTAGTTGTTTCAGGATCAATAATATCATCTTCAGTACCTAAAACAATTGTACGTTTATAGTAGTTACTATAATATTCATGATTTACTGGGATTGTTCTACTATGTAGTGCAGGATTAAATAATAAAACATCAACCCCTAATCTTGAACCAATAACATCTGCAACATAACCACCCATACTAGAGCCAATAATTAAATCAGGCATACCTAAAGTAAGGATAAATTCATGTAAGTTTAAGCTTTCATAATTCATTTCGGGGGCATAAACCATACCTTTTTCAGCAAGGAAAGACACTTTTGGACCTCCTGCTTCACTTTCTAAACCGTGTAAATATACTATTTTTTTCATAACCTTTATTTATTTGCTAATTGTTTTTGATTTTTTACCCAACTTCTCATGATTTTTAATGTTTGAGAATCACTCATTGGAACATAAGTTCTTTCTTTATTACACCATTTTTGACAATCTTTAATTCTATCCCACCAAACATAACCAGGATCTTTATCTCCAGTTGTTTTTACATGAAATTTAATAAATGTTTGTTCTAATTTATCTAAACTTTCTATTACCGTCATAACCTTTATTTTATAATTGTAAGTTCATCTAATGCTTCTAATGTTCCTTCAAAACCTGGAATATCATTGGTTTCTTTTAAGATTGTAATATCTTTATAATTAATCTTACCTACTGTTTTTTTACCTAACATATTGTAATCATATAATGTAATACAAGTAGGACCTAATTTGGTAACATTCATTCCTCTAGTTGAAAAATAACCCTCATCTTCATGAATAGCATCACCCTTTTCATTAACTCTAAATACCTTTGGAAAATCACCATACTCATTATCTTCACCACCTCTTTTATAAGAAGTAATTCCTTTTATAGTAAATCTAGCATTTCCTTTTTCAATAATTTCTCTAATTTTTGACATAACCTTGATTGTTAATTATTAATACCCTATGAATATACGAAAGATAGCCCGGGAAGCCAAGCCTCCCGTGCATTATTTTTACCAGTTGTTAACATCATCTTCGCCACGTTTTTCGTGGTCGTATTCAGTATAAACTCTTAAATTTAAGTACTCACTATCTCCTAGATAAGAGGTATCTTCTCTAATATCTTTATCATATGCAAAACAAAAATCATACTCCTCTTTTGTAAGGATTTCTTTTGTATTCATAATCTCTTCAAAACGATTAAACTCTTGTTCTGCAAAATAAACTTCTTCTGGACTCATCATATAACCTTAATTTTAAATGTTGTGCTTAACTGCTCAACATGGTAAATATACGAACCCTCTCCCGGGTAGCCAAATTTTATCGCATAAAAAGCCCGAAACGTCTTCCGGGCTTAGGTTGTTAAGTTGTAGATTGAAACCGCGCGCATTTAAGGTTAGAGGTTTTAAGTCTTTTATTGATTTTTCAATATCGCGGATTGTGTTTTACACTCTTGGGATCTTTTACCTGGACTACTCCTTACCAGCTTTGACCTTAACTAACATGGTGAATATACGACCTTTCTCCCGCGTAGCCAAATTTTTACACGGTTCTCTTTGAAGTTGTTTTAAATGTATTTGTATATGGTTTAGGTTTAGGATTTTCAATATCAAATAATGCTTTAACATGATTAAATATTTCTATGTTTTCTTCTTGAGTACGAGGTGACTCATATACTTCCCAATTTTTACCTTTTAAACGTTTACCAGATTTATCTTCACCTCTAGATTTAGATTTTAACCATAAAACTCCTACTCTATCAATTTTCTTTCCATAACATTCTTCCCAACATTGGGCATAGATTGCCCCTTGTAAGTCATAAGTAGTTTGTAAATGATTAGATGTTTTAAAATCTATAATCCAACGTTCCATTTTACCATCTATCTCAATTTCACATACTAAATCACAGGTACCTGCTACTTGTATTTCATCTGAAAATAAATGTACTTCGGCTTCAATTAATGTTGGATTATAAGTTTCCCAAAAATCTACAAATCTAAGGAACATTTGCCATACATGAGCGGGCATTTTAGGGTTACCATTGTCATACAAGAATTTAATTTCTTTACCGTTTAACCAGTCTTCAATCATTTCATGTACTAATGTTCCTTCTTCTGCTGCTTTCTTAACAATCCATTCCGCACTGTAACCTACTTTTTTAAGCCAGTCTTCGAAGTATTTACCTTTTGGGTAAGAACTTAAAACATGGGTTACTGATGGATAATATTTACCATTTCGTCTGTAATACCTTGAATCAGGCATTGTAACTTGTTGGTAATCATCTGAAATTTCTAATAATCTTTGGTATGATTTTTTGATCATATAGCTAATTTTTGTTCCATTAAATCATAATAGGTAAGTGGAACTGTTGTTTGAATCAATTTGGTGAAATTTTCGAAACCCATTTCACTCGGATCCTTATCTTGCATATCTACAAGATAGACTTCTTTACCTTCTGCCATTAATTTTTCACAGAATTTTAAAGCTTGTTTAATTGCATCCCTATCTAATGCAATATAAATTTTATCTACTACAGAAGTAACTATTTTTTTCATTAAGCTACTTTGTATGTTTTTCCCTAATAAAGGGATTGCGTTTCTTTTTATAGCAATAGCATCAAATGGTCCTTCACATAAAATAATGGGTATATTCCAATTAATTAAATGTTCATTTGGTATTACATCTCTACTTGCTGATGGGTTACGGTATTTTACATATGGTTCTTTTTCAAATGAACGAGCAGTAAAGTAATTTAACCTGCCATCTACATCATACGTTGGAATTATAATCATATTTTTATATAATCCTTTATCACAATAACCTATATTATATTTAATTATATCATATTTACTTATATTCCTATTCTTTAAGTATGCCAATGCGTGTCTGGCCATTATATCGCTATTATTAACGTTATTTAGGCTAATATATTCATTAGGTAATACAACGTTAGATACAACTTTTGTATCTTTAATAGACCTAGAGGTTTTAACTAAAGATTTAAGTTCTGTAAATTTATCTGCTGCCGCTTTAACCTGTCTAAATAAATTATAAATCGTAGTTCCCCTAGCATCACAAGCCCAACAGTGCCAAGGATTTTTACCTTCACGATTTTCAGTTAAGTTTACTTCTAATTTAGGTTTGTGGTGATGACATAAAGGACAATGGTAAGCATAGTTATTTCGAGCAGTAGCTTTGCCCGAACCCAGTACTGAGTTTACTAATGTAACTAATAATTGGTTTACCATTTAAAACTATTTAATTTCTCGTACAGATTCATACCTGATAGGTTTTGTTTGAAACTGTCTTCGAACCACGTCGAATAATATAATGAACTTTCTTGGGTAATCAAATGAATTTTCGGATACTCTTTATATCTCAATTTAAACCAAGAGTTTGCATTAGTATTAGCATATTCCCAAAATTTATTTTTTACTGGTGGGTCTACTAAATAATGTAACATTATTATATCAATTGTTTCTTTTAAAAGATTTTCATATTTTTTATTTTCAATTTCTGGGGTGGAATCACATAATATTTTATAGGTTTGGTTTATAATACTTATAGATGTATTTAGTGATGTAGCCTCTAAAGGTTCTAAGAAAAATGATGAATTTCCATTATAAGCTAAATTATCACTAAAATTATTTTTTCTATAAAAATTTTTAAAAGGTATTACATTACCTTCTTTAGCCATTAAACCATAATCTTTTAAAATTGAAGATAATTCATCCTGCAATTTATCAAATTCAGCATATTGAGAATTATAAATATAACCTACTGAACATCTATTTTGGAGGGGGATTAAAAAAACCCACCCATAACTTTTAGCTATACAAATAGTTTTATTAAATAATGGTTTATCCCAAGGACATTGAACTACATAAGCTTTATTAACAGGAATAGGAGTTGTTTCTATTTGATTTTCTAATGTAGAAGGTGTACCTGAACAGTCAATGGTAAATGTTTCTAGTTTACTATCTACTTTTTTTTCAATAATATTAACTTTATCTTTTACATATTCACAAATATAATCTTGTAATTTATTAGCATTTATATGTAAAGCCATATGACCTATCCCAAACCAGTGTGTAAAAGGTTTACTACCCCAATTAATTTTTTCTATACCTTGTTTATAATGAGCATCTAGTTTAAATAAGTCATCATAATTTAAATCTATTTCTTTAGAAAGAAACTTAGGAAGTACTAAATCAGTACCTTCACCTACTGATAATGCAGGTTTTTTTGGGTCATGGTACCAATCGATGTCATACCCTAAATTTGAAAATTTTAAAGCATTTAAACAACCTACTGTACCACGACCTATTACTGATATTTTTTTGTTCATATCATGTAATATACAACTTTATTTTCGCTCAACCACGAGATCTTCGAATTTTAAATCTGATAGATCTTTAGTGAAAAATTTACCTAAAATATTATCATTAAAGAATTCATCTGGTTTCTCTAAGACTTGGTATAGCATTTGATATTTAATTTCAAAATAGGTAAGTTGTTTTTTTGTTTCAACACATTTTAAAATAGTACGTTCAAATTCATCTTTTTTACCTTCAATTAATAATTTTTTAATATCAGCTTGAGAACCATAATAAGTTTTCCAATCTGATTCTTTAACTATTAATTTATATGAAGGTCTTCTACCGACTACTCCTGTTAAGGCTGCAATTTCTTTTTTACCTAATTTTTTCTTTCGATTATGAAATAATACTTTTTTCCCAATATATGATTTACCCGAAGGTTTATGTGTTGTTATATAAACAAAACCGAATGTATTTTCTGGGAATTGAGTAATGTCTCCTATTTCATTTTGTTTATAGGTCCAACTCATATGTTTGTTTTAAGGTTAATATAACTTATTTGTTATACTGTTACCCATTTATGATAAACGGGGGCGTATATAGCACCATTAGGGTTTACATTATTAGTAAACTTTGTTACTAAAGATTGCCATTGATCTTCAGTCATTTCGTGTGGTAACCATATTGTATCTATAATAATTAAATCATATAATTTAGTAGTAGTGTATGAATGTATATCCCCTTGGATTAAATTTATATTTTCATTTAATTGTCCATGGGAATTTGCATAATCAATAACTTCTTGTGATATTTCTAATACGTCAACAGTACTACAATTTTTATCCCCATATAAAGAAAGAGGTAATAATCCTATTCCTAATCCTGCTACTAATACTGAATTATAATTAAAATTATTAAAATTATTTTTAAACCAAGGACTACAAGAATTACAATCCCCAAGAAATAAATTAGCATAATCTAGATCATTATCTAACCAATATTGGGTATCTTTATATTTCATAATGGTAATCCCATTTTCATTTTTATAAACATCAATAAGAGTGCCAGTATGGTTTGGTAAATTATTATCTATAAATTTCATATTATTTTATTTATTTTTAAGAAAAACATAAATACAGTTGCGTAACTACTCCTGAGCTATTTACTGTTATTACTTGAGTAGCAGAAAATACCCCTTGACCATAATTACCAGCACCTAAAGTATTAGTAGCTGTTGAATTGGTGTAACACGTATCACCTACTTGTGCTGCATTTGATGCACCACCACTAGGTTTAGTCCAATAAAAAGTAGTAGCCGTTGTTTGAGAACAACCAAATGCTGGTTTTTTATATGTTCCTGATGTTCTGTTCCCACTATTAATTGTACCACTTGAATATCCGTAAAAATCACTATATTTATCGGGTGCTAAAAAACTTGCGGAATCTGCCATACCCCCTAGTGATATATTAATGGTAGCAGCACTAAGTTCAGCTGCTATTTGACTCCCACTTAATGGTCCTGATGATGGTAATGCCATGTTTTAATTATTTTGTTATAAATATTAAAAATTTAATTAATATTATTATCCTTTTTTAAACGATTAATATTATCCTGGATTATATCCATATGTTCTGGGTTAATATTTTTTAGTTTTCCTAGCTCATACCATAATTCTTCAGATTCTTTTCTTTGGCCTATATACCATCCAGTAAATGCCTTTTGAAACAATAACATATAATCACCAGGATAATCAACGTTATACGGTAAACTACGTTTATTTTGGTACAAAAGACCTAAACATGCATACATATATGAAGTTTTCCATTCTTGTAGATTACTGTAATGTATACTTAAATGTAAATATGCCTCAGGTCTTTCAGGCATATAAGCAACTGCTGTTTGAAGTTGTAATACTTCATGTTGAGGTCTTCTAGTTGTAATATGAATTTGTTTCCATGTTTTTAAAACACAACAATAAGCCATTTCAGGGTCTTTATCATGTAATAATTCAGCAGCTCTTAAAAAATAAGAATGAGCCGCTGCTCCTTGTCCTATTTTTTCATATTCTTCGCCTAACTGTGCATTAATATAAGGATCTAAAGGATTATTTACATAATCATATAAAAATTCTTTTAATTTATCCATATGTAAATTCTTTTTCCCATTCCATTTTATTTAATAAATCTACAGGCATTTTTAAAATATAAGCAGCATTATCCTGGTAGCCATAACTCATAATAAGATTTCCATCTTTAAATAATAATCCACAACAAAATTCAACCATAGCCCCCATAAACTTAAATTGTTTCGATAAACTTTTTAAATTCCAATCTTTATCCCAAATTACAAATCTATGATAGTAATGAGCATCTTTTTTTAAACCTGGGTGGTGGAAAAAATCAGTTTCATGTGTTATACACATTCTGTCTCCATTATCCCCAAAAGGTATTACAGGTGAACTTCCTCTTAAACCAAAAGGTAAATGAACTTTATCATCTTTATGTATAACTGTTTCACAAGAAATAATATCTAATTCACCACTTTTTACTTTTTCTTTAGATTTATCTTGAGGGTTTACTTTTACTATTTGTAAGGGGTTGGCCCACCTTACAAAATGGTAAGGCATATCAAATATGGGTACCCAATTTTTTTCTAAATAAGTATGTGGATCTACTTCAATTCTATCCCTGGATGTTTCTATACAATAATTTTTACCCCATTCAATTTTACATAACTCCATTCTCCCTTCACCATCAGGTTTTACATCTCTTCTTACACCACAAGTATATAAAATATCATCCCATCTAAATACTCGAACATCTTCTAGACCATGAAAATCCCAGATGGGTCTAATATCATGTTTAGAGGAATCTATTTTTTGATAAGTATCAACTTCTAAAGTATCAGGGTTAATTCTACATAAGTAATTACCTGTAATAAGGTGTATATCATCTTCAGGATTTAAATATGCTAAACACCCCCAACCACAGGTAAATTTTTGATTAAATTCACTATGATATAAAGTATAATGTACGTGTCGTATATTAGCTATAATATCTCCATTTTTTTCTTCAAAAAGAGAGACATTACATAAACCCGTACCATCTGTATATTTGCTCGGGATAATTAATGGAGATATAGAACCGCCATTATTTATGGCTATTTTTGCTAGATTATCTATCACTTAGTATTATTTTACACCTCCAATATAATAACAATATTTAGGGTAACCAAATTATATTATAAAATATTTAAAATAGATTTATTTTTTTTCTAAAACCTTTACTTTAGAATGTAATTCTTTTACTGCTTCAATTAATAAAGCAACTATTTTATCATATTTAACTGCTTTATATCCACTAGATCTAGTACTTACTAATTCAGGTAGAATTTTTTCTATTTCCTGGGCGATAACTCCTATATCTTGTCCTTTATTACCATGAATTTTTTGTTCTTCTTCTTTTGATAATTCTTTCCAATTATAAGTAACACCATTAATTTGTTCAAGTTTATCTAAAGCACTTGGAATATTGGTTATATTTTCTTTTAATCTTTTATCTGATGTAGCATAAGCTATAACATCATTTTCAAATACTCCTAAACCATCTGTGGTAGGTTGTACACTTGTAAAATTACCTACGTGTAAGGCAGCTTGACTAAGTACTAATTTTGCTCCGTCCCATGTTAAATTAGATTCAGCATTTAAACCTGTTGATGAGGTTGCCGTTATAACCCTATTATTAGACCCATTAGTAAATGATGTTATACCTGCATTACTACCTGTTGCTCCTTTTTGTCCTGTTGTACCTTGAGTACCTGTAGAACCTTTTGTACCTACTCCATCAACACCAGCTTGTCCTTTTTGTCCTGTTGTACCTTGAGTACCTACTCCCGTTGCTCCTTTAGCACCTGCTACTCCTTTTTGACCACTTAATCCTGATAAACCTTGTAGACCTTGAGTACCTTGTGCTCCTTTTTGACCTGTTGCACCTTTAGCACCACCCCCACCTTGTGAACCTGTTATACCTTGATTACCAGTAGCTCCTTTTTGTCCTTTAATACCTGTTATACCTTGAGTACCCGTTGCTCCTTTAGCACCTGTTGCTCCTTTCTGACCTAGTGTACCTTGAGAACCTGTTGCACCTTTAGCACCACCTCCACCTTGTGAACCTGTTATACCTTGAGTACCTTGAGCACCAGTTGCTCCTTTAGCACCTGTAGCACCTTTAGCACCTGTAGCACCTTTTTGACCTGTTATACCTTGAGTACCAGTTGTACCTTGAGTACCAGTAGCACCTTTTTGACCTGTTGTACCTTGAGTACCAGTTGTACCTTGATTACCAGTAGCTCCTTTTTGTCCTTTAATACCTGTTATACCTTGGGTACCTATTGCACCTTTTTGACCTGTTGTACCCTGATTACCAGTAGCACCTTTTTGACCTTTTGTACCAGTAATACCTTGGGTACCTGTTGTACCTTGGGTACCTGTTGTACCTTGATTACCTGTTACACCTTTTTGTCCTTTTTGACCAGTAATACCTTGAGTACCTTGGGCACCAGTTGCTCCTTTTTGACCTGTTGCACCTTTTTGACCTGTAGTACCTTGTGTACCAGTAATACCTTGTGTACCAGTATCCCCTTTTTGACCTGTTATTCCTTGAGTACCGGTGGTACCTTGAGAACCTGTTGCTCCCTTTTGTCCTGTTGTACCTTGACTACCAGTAATACCTTTCTGACCTTTTTGACCAGTAATACCTTGGATACCTTGAGTACCTTGAGCACCAGTTGCTCCTTTTTGACCTGTTGCTCCTTTTTGTCCTGTTGTACCTGTTATACCTTGAGTACCAGTTGTACCTTGAGTACCAGTTGTACCTTGGTTTCCTATTTCACCTTTTTGACCTTTTTGTCCTGTTGCACCTTTAGCACCTGTTGTACCTGTTATACCTTGAGTACCTGTTGTACCTTGAGTACCAGTTGTACCTTGGGATCCAACTTCACCTTTTTGTCCTTTTTGTCCTGTTGCACCTTTAGTACCTGTTATACCTTGTATACCTTGAGATCCAGTAGCACCTTTTTGACCTGTTGTTCCTTGGTTTCCTATTTCACCTTTTTGACCTTTCTGACCTAGTGTACCTTGAATACCTTGAGTACCTTGGGCACCAGTTGCTCCTTTAGCACCTGTTGCTCCTTTTTGACCTGTTGTACCTTGGGATCCAACTTCCCCTTTTTGTCCTTTAATACCTGTTATACCTTGAGTACCAGTTGTTCCTTGAGACCCCGTTGCTCCTTTAGCACCTGTTGCTCCTTTTTGTCCTGTTGTACCTTGAGTACCTGTTGTACCTTGAGTACCAGTTGTACCTTGGGATCCAACTTCACCTTTTTGTCCTTTTTGTCCCGTTGCACCTTTATCTCCTCTATCACCTGTAGCAACAAATGATACAATTACATCTTCATTATTTGAGAAGGGGGATGCAGTAGATGATGCTTGTTCATCTATAAATACTGTCCACCAACCTGTATTATTACTTAAATCAGATATACTGAATAATATATATTGTGTAGCGTCTGTTCTATTTGATAATCTAACATGACCCTTAATAGCAGATGTAACAGCATCTATTGACTGTAAAAACTCGTCTATATTACTGGAATTATCGTCAGTTGAGTCAATAAACATTTTTCCTGCTGCATTCTGGGTTGTAGAATTTAATCTTACTTTACCAGTTCCTGGGTCAGCATCACTTGTACTTGAAGAAAATGTATAATCGAATGTAGCACCACCAAATGAACCATCTGTTCCTTGAGCACCTATTTCACCTTTTTGACCTTTTTGTCCTGTTGTACCTTGTACTCCTATTTCACCTTTTTGACCTTTTTGTCCTGTTGTACCTTGAGTACCTGTTGTACCTTGGATACCTTGTACACCTTGAGACCCAGTTGCACCCTTTTGTCCTGTTGTTCCTTGAGCACCTTTTTGACCTATTTCACCTTTTTGACCTTTCTGACCTAGTGTACCTTGAATACCTTGGATACCTTGTGTACCAGTTGTTCCTTGGGAACCTGTTGCTCCTTTTTGACCTGTTGTACCTTGAGATCCAACTTCCCCTTTTTGTCCTTTTTGTCCTGTTATACCCTGTATACCTTGAGTACCTTGAGTACCTTGTGATCCAGTTGCACCTTTTTGACCTGTTGTACCTTGTGCTCCTATTTCACCTTTTTGACCTTTCTGACCAGTAATACCTTGGATACCTTGTGTACCAGTTGTTCCTTGGGAACCTGTTGCTCCTTTTTGACCTGTTGTTCCTTGGTTTCCTATTTCACCTTTTTGACCTTTTTGACCAGTTATTCCTTGTATACCTTGGGTACCTTGTGATCCAGTTACACCCTTTTGTCCTGTTGTTCCTTGAGAACCTGTAGCACCTTTTTGGCCTGTAATACCTTGAGCACCCTGGGCACCTACATCTCCTCTAGGGATTGTAAAATCAAATATAGCTGCTGAAGTATTACCTGAATTAGAAACTGATGCTGATGTTCCTGGGGATCCTGTATCAGTAGATCCTACTGTTGCAGTTGCAGAAGTACCTATTGTACCTTGAGTACCTATGGAACCTTTTGTTCCTGTTATACCTTGAGAACCTATTTGTCCTTTTTGACCTGTTTGTCCTGTAATACCTTGAGTACCAGTTGTACCCTGGGATCCAGTTTCTCCTTTTTGTCCTGTTATACCTTGAGAACCTGTTGCTCCTTTTTGACCTAAAGTACCTTGGATACCTTGAGTACCTTGAGCTCCAACTTCACCTTTTTGACCTTTTTGTCCTGTTATACCTTGTATACCTTGAGTACCTTGAATACCAGTATCTCCTTTTTGACCTGTAGTACCTTGACTACCAGTATCTCCTTTTTGACCTATAGTACCTTGACTACCATTATCTCCTTTTTCACCAGTTATACCTTGTATACCTTGTGTTCCTTGGGTACCTGTAGTTCCTTGTACTCCTATTTCACCTTTCTGACCTTTCTGACCAGTGATACCTTGTATACCTTGTGTTCCTTGAAGACCTTGTAAACCTTGGGTACCTGTAGTTCCTTGTACCCCTATTTCACCTTTTTGGCCTTTTTGGCCTGTTATACCTTGAATACCCTGTACCCCTATTTCACCTTTTTCACCATCTGCACCTTGAATTCCAGTTGCACCCTTTTGTCCTAATGTACCTTGGGCACCTTTTTGACCTGTTGTACCTGTTATACCTTGAGTACCTTGTGTACCAGTTGTTCCTTGAGAACCAGTATCACCTTTTTGGCCTGTTGTACCTTGTATACCTTGAGCTCCAACTTCACCTTTTTGACCCGTTGTCCCTTGTATACCTTGGGTACCTTGTGTACCAGTTGTTCCTTGAGAACCAGTATCACCTTTTTGGCCTGTTGTACCTTGTATACCTTGGGTACCTTGAGTACCTTGGGTACCTGTAGTACCCTGTGTACCAGTTGTACCTTGGATACCTTGTATACCTTGAGACCCAGTTGCACCTTTTTGACCTGTAGTACCTTGTGTACCAGTTGCTCCTTGTAAAGATAAATTGTCTCTGTATAAGACTAATCCATTTGAATTTGTTACTAATACTCTATCTTCTATTGTTCCTTCTTCAACTCCAGCTATTGCTACTTGGTTGAATGTTGCATCACTTCCGGATACTATTACTTTTTTCCAATTTGGCATTTTAATATGTTTTATTATGGTTGGTTACTCAAAGAGCCCACTTCCGTTATGGCCTATAATATGATTATACATATGAATGTAAAAAGTAATAATTAATAAGACAAATAAAAATTTAAAATTAAGGAGTACAACTTGTAAAACTTGGTTTTGCTAATGTCCAACTTGTAGCACCGTTACTAAAATCACCACAGGAAGTTACATTTGTAACATTCCAACCACTTAAATTTTGGTTTATTTGACTATTATTTTCAAACATTTCAAGCATAGAAACCACACTACTCACATCCCAACTACTTATATTTTGGTTAAAAATACATTGTCTAAACATATAACCCATAGTAGTAACACTACTTACATCCCAAGCAGTATAAGTAACCCCACCAACTGTAACTGATTGTTCAGTTAAAGGTCTATTAAAAACAGAAGATCTAAACATAAAACTCATATCAGTTACACTACTCACATCCCAATTACTTATAGTTTGGTTGTAAGAAGTAGAAAAATCAAACATACCACCCATATTAGTAACACTACTAACATCCCAAGCATTATAAGTAACTCCACCAACTGTAACTTGTTGGGTATTTATGGGTCTATTAAAAGTATCAGTATCCCGAAACATAGCCCTCATATTAGTCACATTACTAGTATCCCACTTATCAATAAGTTGGTTAAAGGTTGTTGAGACTCCAGTTGATCCTTTAAACATCTCTTCCATAGTAGTTACACTACTTACATCCCAAGCA
>Ga0206127_1001640_pt1 | contig 23898 bp, 21 predicted proteins | sample Helgoland_Spring_6_FD_148646 | JGI IMG/M metagenome (GOLD analysis project Ga0206127, IMG submission 148646) | Pelagic subsurface seawater microbial communities from Kabeltonne, Helgoland, North Sea - Helgoland_Spring_Bloom_20160419_1 | ecosystem: Environmental > Aquatic > Marine > Epipelagic ...
AAAATAGCCTCTTCATCTCTTAAAACTATCGAACCCAGCCCTGAAATTCCAGGCTTAAATAATAAGATTTCCTTTAATTTGTCATGTTCCACACCAACCAGATCACATTCAACATGAGGCCTTGGACCAATAATGCTCATATCACCAAAGAGGACATTTAAAAGCTGTGGTAATTCATTTATTTTAGTTTTCCGAAGTATTTTACCAACGGGAAGTATTCTTGAATCATTCTTCGATGTTATGGTTCCTGAACCTATATTTGGACTGTTTCTAAGCATTGTTGCAAATTTTATTATAAAGAATGTTTTACCATTAAGACCAATTCTTTCTTGGAGATAGAAAATATCTCCCTCGCCAGTAAACTTGAGTAATATTGCCACAGCTAAAAAAAGCGGTAATAATATAATAAGACCCAAAGACGAAAAACATAAATCAATAAAGCGCATTACATTTTCTCGTTTAAGCTTTGACAAGCCACTTTATGCTCAAAAGACGGAACAAATTTTCTCAATTCTGATATGTATAAATTGTGAGAGTCTTTATGTCCGGGATTTATCTTTTGAATGCTTTCCAAAAAAAATTCAATATCTTGTTCAGCTTTAATCTCATTTGATTTTATGAACGCAAAATCAATATACTCTTTTTTGATAATCTCTTCCTCATTAGTGTAAAATTCTTCATAAAGCTTTTCTCCAACCGTATTAGTATCAAAATAATAGACTGGCCATTTTCCATTACCTAAGTATTTCGCAAAATAGTTCCTAGCTTCAATTTCAGATGTGCATTCATAAGGAGTAAAATTTCGACACTTTAAAAAACGTTTAACAATATCAGAAAATTTAGTTAGTTTTATTTCAGATGTACAATTTGGAAATATCGTATGGTTATCTTCACCAATAATGGTAGAAAATAAACATAAAAGTCCCGCCTCTTTTTCTGTAACAAAGTAACGCTGCACGTCTCTTGGAGCTGTGATTGGCTGATATTTTTCAAAGCGGTTTTTGAAGCCTTGTAATAATGAACCGTTTGAAAATGCCACATTAGCAAATCGCGCAGATGAAACTGGTATTGGATTGTTCGTGCGCATCAAACATAATTCCATGGCCCTTTTGGTAGCACCCATAAAATTTGTAGGATTTGCGGCTTTATCAGTTGACACACAGAAATACTTTTTTACACCAGTATCAACAGCAGCTTTATAGCTAGCAACTGTTGCAATTATATTTGTATCAATCATTCGCTGCATAACGAACGAATTCCCCTCACTTCGAACATGCTTCAACGCAGATAAATTTAAAACGTAATCGTATTTGTTTTTGTTCATAAACTCATAAAAATATTGAGATTGAACGTCTAAGGGGAATGTATCATAATTTTTAGTTCTATATCCTAAGTCACTTCGAATATCTCTTGTTAACTCCACAAGACCATTTTCGCTTAAATCAACTACGTGGAGCAAAGAGGCCCCACGCCTAAATATCTCTTTGCTAACTGCATGCCCAATACTACCACCACCCCCGATAACTAAAAATCTTGATTTTGCAACTTTTTTGTCAATCAGGTCTGAAAGAACTCTAAGATCTTCGGTAAATAATTCTTTTTCTCTACATATTTGATATAATAAATTTGTCATATATTACACTCTGTGAAGCTCTTAACATGATTACAAATAAACTCAACATCTTCCACTGTCATTTTTGGATGCAAGGGTAAAGTAAGTTCAATATCACAAATTCGTTTAGCTTTAGGACAATCATTTAAACCTATGTGATATTTATAAGCCGCAAAAGATTGGAAGCTAGGATAATGAATACTTGATTGAATATGATTTTCTTTTAAATAATTCATCAATTGGTCTCGCGTATTTGTATTGTTTAACAAAATTGGCATTATATGAAACGATCCTTCATGATTTAAGGGAAAGTCTATATATGGTATCTTAACATCAACATTAGACAAAAATCTTTTATAGTTTTCTACTAATTTTTTTCTTTTAAGGTTACCATTTTGTAATTTTTCTAACTGTATATTTCCAAGTGCAGCTCTTATTTCATCAAACCGATAATTTAAACCTATTGCATTGATTCCATACGAACTTGCCCTTCCATTATGCCGATCGAATGTAAGAGAGCTCATTCCATGACTTCTTAATGCGCGTAGTTTTTCAAAGTCACTTGTATTGTTGTTAACAAATATCATTCCACCTTCTCCAGTGGATAAGTTTTTATTACTAAAAAATGAAAAAAATGAATAATCTCCAAGAGTTCCACATTTTTTTTCTGATATTTTGGCACCTGGCGAATGAGCGCAATCTTCAATTAACTTGATATTTTTAGATTTCGCTATATCTCTTAATCGTAAAAAATCGCATGGGTATCCCGCAAAATGTACTAATACAATTGCTTTTGTTTTATCTGTAATTTTTTTGATCACATCATTGATATCGACACCTAGATCATTTTCACTGTTGATGTCTGCAAAAACTGGTGTGGCGCCTAACTGTAAAACAACGTTTGCATCTGAAACAAATGTTAATGCAGGTATAATGACTTCGTCACCTGGTCCAACTTCCATGTTCATTAAAATCAAATGCAAACCAGCTGTTGCACTAGATACAGCAATTCCCTGATGTTTAGCACATAAGAACTTTTGCATACCTTTTTCAAATTCAGCAACAATAGGTCCCATAGTAAGCCAGCCCGATTCAATTACAGAGTTTACTGCATTTAATTCCCGCCTATCATAATTAAGTTCACAAAGTTGAACCTGCCATTCCATTTATATACCCTCATTTGTTTTTTAACGTGTAAATTATTTTGGCAAATAAAACTCATATTTACACTATCACACAACATTAACAGATACTTAATTGACGCCTATGCATTTTTTAAATTATTAGAATATATCAACAATATTTACTATCGTGTAAGCGCTAATTTTCTTGGCATATATATACTACCCAAAACATAACCAATTCCATATGATAAATGCATTAAAAATACAATAAAGGCCAATAGGACCACAGCTTTAATGCTAAGCTGCAATTCGGAACTCATTAAAGTAAAAAACGATGCTCCTAAGTATAGCAAAATTATAATCATGAAAGCTATCAGGGAAAAATGTGGGAATAATAAACTACCAATAATAACTGAAGCCAAATATATCAATAACAATAAAGGTGCTAACTGTCGTAAAGTGGTAACCTTAGATAATTTTTTATTTACAGATGGTTTAAATAAGCCATACTGGAAATACATCCAAGAATTAGAAGTCAGAGTTTTACGCGCAAAATAATCTATTTTCAAACTACCCATAAGATGTATCTCAAAACCATGACTTATAAGGCGCTGATGAAACTCATCGTCTTGGTTTCTAATTAGGTCAGTGTCAAAATACCCAACAATATCAAATATGCTCCTACGCCAACAGCCTAAAGGCACTGTATCAGCTTGTATTATTTCATCAGTCTTACTTATTCTAAAGATACTATTTCCCACTCCAAACCGCGTCGATCCAGCTAAAGCAATAATCTTTGCGTCGAAGGTATCATTTCCAGGTAAAGTTACAGATCTACCACCAACACTACCCACGTTAGGGTTATTTATAATATAATTTACGAGTTCACGAACATAATTTATGGGATAATTACAGTGAACGTCCATTCTTAAAATAACATGCCCAGTAGAGTTATTAATTGCCAAATTTAAAGCATTGGAAACATATTTCTTTTCGTTTTGAAGCAATTTCAAGTTTGGAATTTCTAACTTTTCAACTAGCCTGTAAGTTCCATCATTACTCATACCATCAACTAGTATTATTTCGATAAATTTAGATGGATAATCCTGCATTGCAATAGAGGCTAAGAAAGCCTCAATATAATCCTTTTCATTACGACAAGGTACAATAATTGATACTGTAGTCATTTTATAATTCTTGCAGGATTACCTGCTACAACTGATTGTGGGGGCATGGATTTCCTGACAACTGACCCAATACCTATTGTAGAGGCCCTTCCAATTGTCACTTTCTGCATTATTGAAACATTTGGACCAACCCAACATTCCTCCTCTATTAGCACACTACCACTAATTTCAGCGCAGGCGGCTATTGCTACACCTGCTTCAATTTTACAGTTATGAGCAATATGCACATGGTCGTCAGTCATTACGTCCTTTCCAATAATCGTAGGCTCAATAGCACCAGCACAGATAGTATTTAACGCCCCAATATCACAGCCGTCATCAATTCTAACACCGCCAAAATGTGGCATTTTCAAAGGTCTACCCCCGAAAGGTATAACTTCTCTCTTTACTCCGTTGTCCCTTTCTATACCAAATCCTTTCATTCCAATTACCGAGTTGGGGCCTATTTTAGTATCCCTCCCAACAACCACATTTTCAATTATTTTTACTCCCGTATGTAAATGACAGCCAGCTTTTATAGTGCAATTTGGTCCAATAAAACAAAACGGTTCAATTACAACCGATTTATCAATATTTGCACTTTGGTGTACGTATGAAAGTAGCTCAGCACCATCATCTAATGGCAAATCTTTTTTGATGGCTCTTGAGGCAGTTTTAATATACTCATATCTCGGGTTAATGACGTGAATGACAATGTTACCTTGATAACAATCTTCAGGTAATTCTTCTCCTACTGGAAGAAAAATAACTACATTAGAAATTTGTTGTAATTGCTCTTCCAAAGAACTGGTAATAGTAAGACTAAATGCAAGTGTGGCCTCCTTTAAATTTGACGCTTGGCTCACACCCTTAACATCAAATTCAATCTCAACCCCGTATAATATTTCAAATATAGTGCTATCTAGTTTCATTTAACAATCCACTTATGAATATAAGCAACTTCAGCAAAATCACATCCAATATTAAATCCCCAAGATTTATCCCGGGCTTCAATTGCACTTAACCATACCTCACCATATTTAGCGATCTGACTTTCATAACATCTTACAGCGTTCATTTTTTTTGATTGCAATTTAGAAATATCCGAATAATAGTTTTGGGCATGCGTGCCAATACCTCCTGGAAATGCTTGATTTATTGAAAGCCATGAAGTTTTATTTTTCCTTAATGCAGAGCGTAGGCAACGTGATACAATTTGATGCTCGTGATGACTATCATCCTCACTAACAGAGAATATTATGTCTGGCATTTCGGATTTAACCAATAAATCAAATTCATTTATATATCTACGGTTCACTACAAACTCATGTGGATCATAACCCATACTAAGATATGACGCTCCCAAACATTTTGCTGCCATTTCCCCTTCTTTATTTCTAATAAATACTGATTCAGCACCTGTACTTGTCGACATTGAAGTTACTATCAGCACATCGGCTCCATCTTGTGCATACTTTGCTAGTGTTCCACCAATTTGTGGCTCAATATCATCAGGATGAGCTCCGATCGCAAGAATTTTCACTTGTAAGTTCCTTTTATAGTTTAAAGCCATTTTACATGTACAATTATGCAAATTTTGAAAAGTATTACCAGAATACTTCTAAGTATTTATGTTAGTTTGAGCTATACATTTTAAAGTCTGTTTTTCAAAAATTTCAACTGACAATGGAAGAGATACATTGCACACCCTAGAATAATGAAAATTGGAGGTTTTGCCAAAACTTCTATGAACAATGCTTGTACTGAAATACCTACTAAAAATGTTGCTGGTAATTTTAATCTCAGTGGAAGTTGATTACGTTTCCGTAGAGAAATAGCAAAAGGTCTAATAATAAGATACATGCAAAAAATTAAAAAACTTAATCCAACAATCCCAAACTCATAAATTGTCGATAAATAGGCATTATGTACAACCTTTTTGAACGGCCCATCTTTAACAAACGAATTGTTACCATGTCCAAAAAAAATAGCAGATTGAAAATTATTCAAAACATATAACGCATTTAGTAAACGGAAGTTATCAGCTTGTGTTTGAGGTTCAAATGATTGGATAGTTTTAAGACGGTTCTGATTATACTCATCGCTAAATTTAGCAGTTATAGAAATAGTTGTTGGAACTATTATCATGCATGATAATATAGTTATCTTTAGAATGTTTTTCCACTTCAAGTTCTGAATAAGATAACACAAGAATATTATAATCAATACAAGTATTCCTTGACGACTTTCCCCTAAAATTACTGTCATTGAAAATATAATAAATAACAGAATATGAATTAAAATTATTTTTTTATCTGATATTCTACACTTTTGAATTAGACAAACATGAAAAGCAAAAAACGCTAAAAGATATGAGATTAATTCATTTCGATTGAAAAGTTCCTGCTGTAAAAACCCTCTCCCAGAAAAAAAACATATCATAATAATTAATAATATTAGTGAGAAAAAATTAACTTTTCGCCATAGAGTAACTGCTCTTAATTTTTTCAATTCTTGGTACAAAAGTCCGGCAATAACCAATTTCAGAGGAATAGTTATCGTAGCATTTACTCCAATAAAGTCATTGTAAATCGTTACTTGAGTCAAAAGAAAAAAGGTAAGTATTACTGCAACAAATGACCATCGACTCATTTTATAATTTTGAAAAACTAGTACCAACGGAGCTAAGAGCAAAAGTATATCACCCAAACCAAATTGAAAGCTCCCCACAGATATATTTAAAAATCTTTCGGACAAACTCAACCAGATAAGCAGATAAATATATAGCAAACTTTAACCCTCTAATTGCTCAAAAATCATCCCTGGCGCAACTTCTTTAGTGGATACTGGAGCGCTTTGTATGTCATTTCCAAGTATTCTAATTTTCTAGTTTTTGCAAAAATATTTTCATTTCCAAAAAAATAGAGGATTAGTTTAAGCTTAAGGGGACCCACTTCTTGGCTATATTAATTCTCAGTAGTTATCTTTTACAATCAGTACAAAAGGTTTCCTAGAGCGCTTCTTAACTAATCTGCTATTATGATTACATTCTAGCATACAATAAGTTTAAAAGTTATTCTATCTAAGTCAAATCGTGTAAAAGAAGTATACAAATTAAACTTGATAATACTTTCGGTACCATTCAATAAAACTCGCTATTCCATCACGGACCTCAGTTTGAGGAGAGTAACCAGTCAGACTTTGTAAAAGGTTAGCATTAGCCCAAGTAGCCTGGACATCTCCTAGTTGCATCTCCATGTTATTACGGATTGCTTTACTGCCCAGAGCCGCCTCTATTGCTTCAATAAATGTTTCTAGGCGCACCTTTTCTGAATTTCCAATATTTACCACCCGGAAGGGTGCAACGGGTGACAGACTATCACCTTTGACCTTTGATTCTGCACCACCTGGAACTTTGTTAATTAAAAGTTTAATTCCACAAACTAAATCCTCAACGTAAGTAAAGTCACGCCACATCTCACCATGATTATACACATCAATTGGTTTTCCTTCTAAGATAGCTTTTGTGAACTTAAAAAGAGCCATGTCAGGGCGTCCCCAAGGACCATACACAGTGAAAAACCGAAACATGGTTATGGGTAGGCTATATGTATAAGCATAAGAATGGCCCATCGCTTCATTAGCTTTCTTAGTAGCTGCGTAAAATGACATCTGTGTATCAGCTTTTTCTGTCTCACAAAAAGGCATCTCCGTATTAGCTCCGTAAACAGAACTCGTTGATGCCATAAGCAAATGATTGATTTCAGCTTGGCGCGCTACCTCCATCACATTAAAGGATCCAATAATGTTAGATTCGAGATAAGTTCGAGGATTTTCAATACTATAGCGCACACCTGCTTGCGCCGCCAGATGGACAATAGCATCTGGATTGAAGCCTTGGACGCATTGCGAAAGCCTTTCGAAATCTTCTAATTTGCTCTCATCACAATCAAACTTAGAATTTTGCTTCAGCATAGCATGTCTTTTTTGCTTAAGGCGAACGTCATAGTAATCGCTCATGCAATCGTAACCAAAAACGTAGAAACCTTCTTTTAGAAGTAGACTAGCTAAGTGATAGCCAATAAAGCCTGCCGTTCCGGTTATAAAGATACGTTTCACTGCGATACTCCATTGAAAATATTAAAATTAAAATTAACAGTAATAATTCTTTTCATACTGTTAATACCACATACTGTTGGCAGTCTTCATAAATACTATTTTCTGGCGACCAACCAGCGTTTTCTAGGTAATTACCCCATACCACCCTATACTTATATTCATAAAAATCTGAGACTGTTAAGGTCTTGTTTTTGACTTACCTCTCAAAAACATTTCGCCTAAACCTATTGGTTGCTAAAGTAAACAACTTAACCACGTTACGGATCCACATAATTTGGGACAATGCGGCCTACAACCGCTGAGCGGCAGTCAAAAAATAGCTCTCACTTCCAAAATGCCGCATCCACCAAATCCAGTTACCCACATATAAACCCGACTGAGTGGTTCTGGGTCGTACTCCAGACCAATGTCATGCGCAACCGCCTCTATCCAAATCAAAAGCTGTTCACTAACGCCTTATTACAATTCTTGCGAAAGACAATTCCCAGAAAATGACACAACTTCCGAAGTCAGGTCTCAATCAGCTTTCGCATCATTTCTCATCAGAAATTTCAAGTTTTGGAGTGAGACGGATATAGCGATAAAATAATATTGTAATAATGAACTTCATATTCAGCTTTACGCCATTGCCAATTAGTGGATATTTAATTTAGTACTTACATATTAGAAATCAGGATAATCCAGTACCATGAAAATATCATTGTATAAAGCAATTCTAGGCTCTTACGATCACTACCCCATCCCATTGGATTATCATAATTGTAGTGCTTTCAAGAAATATATTTTTACCAACGACGATCTCCATATTGAAAACTGGGAACATATTAAAGTTGATTGCAATGATCCTATAATAGAAAATAGAAAATACAAAATGTGCCCTTGGGATTTTATTGATAGTGATTATTCAATTTATCTAGATGGGCATGTAAACCCAGGCCCTTCATTTTTTTCATATGTGAAAAGTATTATAGCGTTGAGAGTTCCTTTTGCAGCCCAGTTACACAGGCAGCGAGGTACGGTTGCCAATGAGTTTGTTCGTTGTTTAGATGCAAGAAAGCTCAATTCATCAGAAGTTTACAATTTGGCTGGCTCAAATTTTGATTTTTCATTACCAGCAATAGAATGTGGTTTTATGATTAGAGATCACAATAGCGATTTAGCAAGAAACCATGGTAACTTATGGTTTGAGATGTTTGGTTCTATTTGCAAGAGAGATCAATTGCTCGTAAATGCTGCTGCAGAAAAAGTCGGTATGCCCATACACAGGATTCAGACAGATTTTAATGATACAAATAACTTCAAATTAAAATTACATAAAAATGTGAGGGTTAAAGATATTAAAAATCGGGTATCTATCGCGTCTAGGGTCCTTCGTTATGGTTCTATGCTGAAATAGACATTGTCATAATTAATATGGTAATCCCTTCAGTTAAGAGGTCGTTTGAAAATAGGGTTACGCGGCCATTTTGAATTGTTTCAGTTTAATAGTTATTGTTATCCCACCAATACCCATTTTTAGGATTAACCTGGCGATATCTGAGCCCCAACCTACAAGCTGTACGCAATATAACACCGTACGCATTGTGTTTAACATCGTGACTATCTTGTGTAGTCGATAGGCAAAAATTATTAGATAGAATATACAGTTGTAATATTTTTGAAAAGCCTAAAGGCTCCCTAAAAAATTCAACCCCACCTGCCTCTGTAGTTATTAATTGTGTCTTTCTCTAAATCACTTTCTCCAAGACCATGATCTTTTAAAGCACTTTCAGCGTTTTTTAGATAATTACACATCTCCTCAAACTCGTCACACTCCAAAGCAAATTTATTGTCGCGTCCAGGCAAGTTTTTATCAGAAGTAAAGTGCTTTTCAAAGACCTCTGCCCCTAGCATTCGCGCAAGAGCACAGGTTATTGTCTCGGATGTATGGTCACTAAAACCTACAGTTTTAACTTTATCTTTTAAGTAGTTAAGTCTGCCCAGATTCACCTTATCCATTGGGCAAGGATAAGACGATATACAATGCATACCAACCCAATTTTCTGACAAAGAATTATATAAATCAATTGTTGAATCAATCTCAGTGCGCGTCCCAGCCCCTAAAGATACGTAACATTTTTCAAACGCCTTGGCTGAGTATTCATGTAATTCGCGATTAGCTACTTCATGGGAGGGAATTTTTATTCGCTTTACGTCTAAGCCTTTGAGATAGCTTGCATCAGCTTTATTGAAGCAACTTATAAGGAATTCAATTTGTTTTTGCTTACAAAAATCCATGAGACTTAATATTTTTTCTTCTGACAGCTCCGCTTTTTTATAAATTTCTCGCCGCCCATCATTATCCCACACCCCAGGTTTGAGTTTTTTCTCACTCCAGTATTGAAATTTCACCACATCAGCACCAGCGTTTGAGGCCTTCGAAATCATTTCTTCAGCTAAGGTAAGATCACCCATAAAATTCCAACCAATTTCGGCAATTACTTCCAAAGTTCACTCCAATCTTATTGCATTATTCTTACTTACAACTAACCATTTAGATACTAGCCTAATATGTAAGGATTAGATAGTACCAAAAAACGCAATTTTCCAATCACATTCAATATGTTCAAAAATTTAATTGGCCCATATTTCAATCCAGTAACCAGGCCTTACAATGGATTCAACCGTAAGGATTTTTTGTTTAAAAAGTTTATCTGCCCGCTCTCTAAAATTTTCATGGCCATAAGAAAGATCGACCTTATTATAACTAGCAAATAATTTAACATTGTTTTCGAACATATATCCAAAGTATTTTTCTTGTTGCCCTTTATTAATCTCAGGCAATGAATCTTGATTAACAAATACTTTAGGCGTCTCACTAATGGAATACTTATCAATTTCAGCATTTAAAAAGTGTAATTTTATTTTATTTGGTGTCGGAGATAACAGTAAAAACTGTCTACACAAAAAGTGAAGAAGATCTATCATAGTGACTGAGGAAATTTACAAGTCTTCACAGATCTTAAGAAAAATTTGCGCCAAATACCCACAGCCATCACCTAAGAAAATTATGTCTTTGTAAGAACAATTAAACATTATTGACTTAATTATCAATGCAAAAAAATAGTGGTCGCTTAGCTCGAAGTTAACGTAATTTTTATTCTGGTTTAATAACCACGGCTGTCCAAAATCGTATAACTTATAATCTGGAACAGTATTTTGGAGGTTGGCCATATTTTTAATTTTGTGAAGTCGCTGCTTTTCCCTTTTCCAATATTTCAAGGCAGTTCTGGGGTTTTTCATATTCTGCCCAACAGCTGCACCATCACTCAATCCATTAACAAAAAATTCTTCGAATAAGGTTTTTAATTCTTAAGAGCTCTCCGAGCGATAAACAGCTTCAATGTTATGTCCAGTATTATTCAACACTTCGAACCAAACGGGTGAAATAGTACGTTCAAATTGAGACCAAGTAGGAATGAGTATTTCCTCAAGCATAGTTACTTCCAAATTAATCTTTATTGAATTATGTGAATTGTTGCAAAATTTAAAGTCGAATATCCGCTGAATACCTGTCAAGGATGTGCTTTAAATCATATATCACGCCGCTTGGAATCATCAGGTCCCTTAGAGCCTCAACCTTTAATTCCCTCACATCATTGTGCCCAACTGTTATTATGATTGCTGAATAGGTATCAACTTTGGGATGTGAGATTAGTTCTATATTAAATTTATTTTTTACTAAAGTAGGGTCAGCCCAACTATCCATCACATCAATACGTAGACCAAATTCTTCTAGTTCCTGGACGAGATCATAAACTTTTGTGTTTCTTACATCCGGGCAATTTTCTTTAAAGGTAAATCCTATTACCAAAACGCGGGCATCATAAATCTTATGATCCCTTTTTGCCATCTCCTTGATTAATCGAGAAGCTACAAATTTACTCATATTATCGTTAGTCCTGCGGCCTGCCAAAATTAGCTCTGGGTTGTGCCCTATCTCCTGCGCCTTATATGTTAAATAATATGGGTCAACTCCAATACAATGACCTCCAACCAACCCAGGACTAAATTTTAAAAAATTCCATTTAGTACCAGCCGTTTTTAACACAGATTCAGTATCAATGCCTAATTTATCAAACAGTGTTGCCAATTCATTAATTAAAGCAATATTTATATCCCTTTGAATATTTTCAATGACCTTAGCAGCCTCCGCTACTTTGATAGACTCAGCCATAAACGTTCCAGCATCGATAATTTTACCATAGAGTACATCAATTTTTTTTGCGGCTTCTAAATTACTACCGCTGGTAACTTTAGTAATATTTTTTAAAGTATGCACTTTATCACCAGGGTTAATCCGTTCAGGTGAGTATCCAACAAAGAAATCCTGATTAAATTTAAGACCTGAGGCTTTTTCCAAGAGAGGTACACATACTTCCTCTGTTAGTCCCGGAAAGCCAGTGGACTCGAAGACAACAATACTATTCATGCCAATATAGCGGCCCACCAAATTAGACGCATCAATTATGGCAGTCAAATCTGGTCTGCTAAAATCATCTAATGGAGTGGGAACTGTTACTATAAAAAAATCGGAACCGATTAAGTCCTGTTCATCGTGGGTGAACACACATTTACCCGCCAATTGTATTTCAGAAGAAGTGAGCTCTCGCGTTCTATCTTCAAAATTATTTAATTCGATTATTCTCGACGTATCAATGTCAAACCCAACTGTATTGAATATCTTCCCAAATTCGACAGCGAGTGGTAGGCCGACATATCCTAGACCAATTATACCTACCTTAGTGTTTTTTTTAATCTGCATTTTAAATTTCTACCATCTCACTAATTAGTTAACCACCAATTTTCTTCCACAAAGCCTTATAGCCGTTAACATTTTTTGGTCTGTACCTTCATGAAAGTTATTCCAAATGATATTTTTCGTGTCCAATTTTCTAGAATAATGAAAGTTTTTATGTGTCGTATTTCCAACACCATCCAAAATAATTTCTTTTGAATTAAATGAATTATTTTTTAATGCGATTATAAGCGCACATATCCCCGTACTAGGCTTGTCCACCCGCAGTTTAACACACTGAATAATAATCCTAAATAATTCCTTATAAAGAAATTTACTATAAAGGTTCTTCCTTAAAATTATTAGAAGCGTTTTAACATAGAAAAAATAGCATTCCCGGTGAGAAATAAAAACTAACTTGTCGCACTTCGTCATTCTTTTCACGTAGTTCTTTACTTGCTTTTTATTCCCGTGTGAGCCTACCAGATATAAAGTTTGATAGTGTTTTGATAAAATTTCGTTTCTTTTTGTTATTCTTATTCTGAAAGCAGTCTCTCGATCACCATAGTTTTGTGTTGGAGCATTATAAAGACGTTCGTCGCTATCAATAATCCCTGCCGAAACCACCCCAAAGCGAATGGTCTTATCTTGGCAGCGAACAACGGAAGAATTTGCGAAATACATTGTTTCATTTTGACGGATATTTTCGGACCTACCACTTCCGACGACAGTAACAGTCATTACTTCCCACTCGCTAAAATCTCAGCAAGCTGAAAATCAAGTGGGGTATCAATATTAATTATCTCCCGATCCATCACTACCACGCCTGCGCAATTATCTGAGACAAGCTCTCCATGCTTTTTAAATTCATCTAGAGCGATACCATAGATACCACCACTCCGTAAAAAGACTGGAGGCAAGCTTTGCCGCGGCTCCATATTCTCTTTACCTGTATCAACATAATTTATCAGTCTTTCATCAATTAATCGTTTCATACGTAATGGATGCTCCCCCCCAACGTCACTTACCGTGACAACAGATGTAAAGTTTTTTTCTAAAAAGCGGCTACATTTAAAAAATGTTTTAATCTCTCGGAAAGGACAAGTTGGCTGAAATAGCCACAGATTTTTATAGGCTCTATCTAATTTTTTCAATTCATAGGCTATAACTTCTTTAGTCTGAACTTCTGATCCACTCAAGTAATCAGGACGCATGTCATTACATATAATTTCAGCATCGTCTTTATACATTTTAAAAATTTCTGAGTCGTCCGTAGAAACAACAATATCACAAAGTTCAGTTAACCTCTTTGCAAAATCAACTGTATAATCAATCAAAGGGATGCCATTTAAAAGCTTTTTATTTTTTCCTTTAACACCTACTGAACCAGCTCTTGCAGGAATAAATATAACGTCCTTCATGAGTTAAACTCCACTTGTTGTTTTAAAAATCTAAATTGAAGCTCTGAAAATTTGTTGCTCCAACTTGCAATATGCGGGCTACAAAGAATCTTAGGGTGGGCACAATATGAGAGTTCGCCACAGCTACCATTAAAATCAGTGTGAGTATCCAAGACAGCCGCTTGTAATAAACCGTTATTTATTGCAGCAATCAATGCAACTTTATCAACAGTCTGACCACGACCAGCGTTTATAAAAATAGATCCATTGCAAATAGTGGAAAAGACTTCATTATTAAAAAATGATTGAGTGAATTCGTTAAGTGCAATTAAGGATATGACATGTGTGTAAGTACTGCCTGAAACAATTTCTTTCCAAGATTTAAAGCCAATGCGTTCGCTTACCGATACACATTCGATATCGACGTTTAACTTTAAAATTAAATCTTTAAAAGCTGTTGCAATTTCCCCTGTACCAAAAACTAGAACACTTAAATCACTTAATGGCGTTGGGAACATATTATTTTTCTCTATGAAGAGTCTACTATTTTTTGTTTTGTCAAAAACCGTTTCTAAAGAAAATTTTGATGAAAAAAGCACTACACTTAGTAAATATTCAGCAACGTAACCACTATAAAAACCCTTACTTGTAGTCATTTTAACTTCCATTTTTAAAAGTTCCGATACTTTGACATTATCATGTCCACTTGATCCCAGGTGAAGCCAACGAAGATTTGGGAAATTCTGCAACATTGGCATCCTAAATTTATTTCCCCAATAGAATACAACATGCTCATCATTACGTAGCTCATCAAGAGTTACTATTTTCATCGAAAATATGTTTTCTAAATGAAATTTATGTTTTTCATTGAGGGAGTAATGTGAACTTTCAGAAGCAGTTATTTCCCAGTCTGTTAAAATTACTTGATCCATTTAAAATCATAACTCTCTGAATAGTCATACTTCATTAGATTTTCAATTTTTGTAGAAGAAAAAAATTTGATAGGATTTGCTACCAAATTAAAAATATTCATTTGTGGGTCGAAACAATTACAAAAATCATATTGGGGAAGTGGCAACTCAAACCAGTCGGCATCGACAAAATTAAATAAAATAATGTTGGTTAATGTACCGTATGGGCCAGACCAGTTATGAATTACTTGCTTTGAATTAAATTTAATAGTCTGAGCATCTTTTAAATTTATATTAAAGCAGGCATCAATTTGTAAATAATCACAACAACCCATTTCATCAAATAAAAATAATAGCTCCTTAGTGGGCAAAGATTCTCCCCCACAAATACCAGCATTTTTGACTGCATTTTTTATTTTTTTATAATTTGAGAAATCAAATGACGAAAATGGCTCTTCAAACCAAGTAATCTTATTAAGCAAATCATACTTTTCAAGATATTTTTTTACGGTTTCTAAGTTTCCCGTTTCCCTCGTGCCACCAATAAAATCAACCATTAAATTAAAATCTTCTGGGATGCATTTTATAACTTTAGTAATCCGGTCATCATCATGAACATTTGCTCTGAATTTGTAAGCATTAACTTTATTTTTTAGCGTAAGTTCAATTTCTGAATTTATTTCAGGTAAATTTAATGGTGTAGTCCCACCTGATGTGTAGCAACGAGATAATGGTATTGGTGATAAGTATTTCTCTAATTCTTTTTTTAAGTAAAGTTGATAAATTACCAAGCATGAAATAATAGCATCAATAATTATCTGAATACTTCGATATGGAGTTGTAAATGGAACATGAAGTTCACTTAGTAATTTAATGGCGTCGCCTAATATAATTTTCTTTTTAATTTGGCGATTTATTTGAGACAAACAATGATCAAATTCATCAGACAGATAAGTGCCAGAGTATAATTCCAATGCCCACTGAAAGCCGTTGTCATTCGATACTATTAAATGCACAAAGTTACGAAAACCAGCATCTAAACCCTTTACATTTCCTTTTAAAATTTTGTGAGAAGTTTTAACAATTTCAAATCTCAAATCAGAAATTTTATCTAGCATACCGAGCTCCAAATTCTTTCTGTTTCTCAACTTCTAAAAAAATATTTCTTTGGTTAATTGTTGATATTTCTTTAAGTGCTTCATTTGTAATTACACCAAATTGTCCAAAACATAATTTAGCCAATGTTGTACCATTTTCGGTTCCAAGTGTGTTTATTTCACCTTCAGAGTCTAACGTAATCATTTGATGGTTTTCTTGAACAGCTAAGAAACTTCCATCATATCCTCTCTCACAGACGTTTTTTAAATTACTGTGTAAAACCATTGATTTTTTTTGTACATAATCTGCATCAACTAAAATAAAAACTTCATAAGCCTTGCCGGCCACACTAGAAATTTCTAAAGCACATTCATTTAAAAACTCACCATAATTTTGAGATTTTGAAATCTGCGATCTTGTTATGAGATTTACTGAAGGTGGAATTTTATCTGATGGTTTTGATATCTCGGGAAAATAATAATTATCCAATCCAGATAGTTGATCTAAGATAATAGAAAATTCTTCATTATTTTGCCAATTTCCATACAATATTGTCGCAACATTGTAATTTGATGGCTTCAACCATAAAGGGCAATCTATATTAAGATCAACATCTAAGTGTCGAAGGACACCATTCGCCCGAAATGATTTGTTTTTCTGATGTTGATGAAGTCCGTGATGATGGAATACTTTTGCCTCGGACGCATAGAAAATTCTTGTTTGTTCACTTACCGCTTTTCGTCCCCATACTAAATCCTCAACATGTCGTACCGTCTCGTCAAAGAGATTATTTTTTAAATAAGCACTCGAATAAGCTGAAAACGCATTATGAATAAAACCGTCAAATCTCTGAATTTTGTCTTCGTTTCGAAATGTCATTATAAGATCTCTTGCATCGTCAGCACCAGAACTTTCCATCGGAATCTGACGACCATAACTCGCAACAATATCTTTATTTTCAACTACCGGCCTTACTAGATGGGCTATAGAGAATTCGTCAGTTGGCACGCAATGAGCAGATAGCACAACTGTTATATCTCCTTTGGCCTTCGAAAAACCAAAGTTAATCGCTTTACCAGGAAAGTACGTTTTCTGCCTTAATTCATAAAGCTGAATTCCATCTAAAGTTGCAATTAAATCCGTAGTATTATCCTGACTACCAGAGTCAACAATGATTATTTCGAGATTAATTTTTTGACCCTTCAGATCCTTCTGATTACGAAGACCTACAAGAGTTCTTAACAACCATCTTTCTTCGTTTAACGTCCTTATAATAATAGAAATAGATGGCTTATTTTTCATTTAAATATTCCTAAGTCTAATCACAAATTCAGCTTCATTAACATCATTTTATAGTGGAAGACTATAATAAAACATATTAGTGTTTTCAAACATTCTTATCGTTGAAAGACTTACTCACTTTAAGATATGAGAAAAATTCCTCGTCTAAGCTAATTTGCCTAAATACTTGTTTTTTTGATGCCCAGGAGGTGAGCTTATTAAAGCTCCATTGCACCTCATTTGCGACGGCTTTCACAAATGTGACATAGTTTGTCTGGGAAAACCATGCAATCGCACTAAGACCGCCACCGTTGAGTTGAAAGTACCACTCTGCTCCAAGAACAATTTGAGCATCCGAAAAAAAACTCTTTTCTTCTGACTCAGTAAAAAAACACTTTAAACCATGTTCAGAGGAAATTGACTTGTAAAATTTTGTGCCAGATCTGTCTGATAAAATAACAATATTTTTTGAAGGAAATATTTCAGTTATAACCTTAATTAAATGTACAAATTGAGCTTCATTTGTATTTCTCATTTTCTCAAGACCATAAAATTTAGATACTGGGGGGATGTACCGGCAGTGAATTACGAAATACTTATCAGGGATTTTATTTTCAATATCTAAATTACTTAGATGAGAACTCGTCAAGAGAAAATCTTGGCAAAAATCATTTGTTTCGGCAGCCATAAGAAGATTTAATAAATTAAAGTTATGTTTATGAGCTATTTCATTTAAACTACGACTTTCCCCAAAGACTTCAACTGAGTTATTTGGAAGTTTTTCCAATTTCCCAGGCAATATTACAACGCCACCAATGGGTACAATTTTTGAGATAAACGGTGAAAAATCACTTATTAATTTCTTATGCCCTAATACATTGGAAATATAAACTTTTGTGTTAATTTTCTTTTGAAAGAAATATCTACTGAGCATTAAAAAGAAGAATAAATCACCATAAGTCGCAGGTGCGTACCTTAAATCATAGTTAAGCAAAACCAAATTATTCTCACTAAGTCTCTGCTTTATAAATTTTAGTTCTTTCTTTGCTATTCGCCACATTTTGATCTTATGCAGAAACCCCTTCCGCTTAAGCAGTAAGCGGCATAGCAATAAAATCAAAGAAATTAAGGTATTACAGAATTGATTAAAGTTTAATAGCAAAGCTAGTATTTTTTTAAAAAAATTGGATGTTACTAAAATGATCGCAATTTTCTTGAACATTAAAATAACCTTTTGTTCCAACTAAAAGATCCAAAAAACAGAAGCGGTGGTTTTAATTCGAATTTCATAACAGAAAAATTACTCATTATTGTACAATATAAGATCACTCATACTGTCAACTTCACCCCAATCATCTAAATACTTTACAGCACCCAAAATGCCAGGATGCACAGCGACTAGTTTTCTAAGAAGTGTCGTCGTGTCCATGTTAGAAATGTCATTAATATTACTATTGCCTAAAATCGATTCTACTAAAGACCATCCATCTGGCGTATATTTTGTTATACCCATAAATTGACCGTCCACGTCGTTGATATTCTTAATTGGTCTCCCAATATCAGTCACGAAAGAATTCTGATCAATTTTGAAATTCTCAGCATCATCAATGGGATCATTGAATCGCTGTGACCATAGATCCAACCAGTTAGGATCATAGCAAATCGCAATTTTGCGATTATCAAGCTTCAGATCTTGAATAGCAGAAGTTTTATAAAAAATATCTGCATAACTAACTATACAGTTGTGTTTGGATAAAATAGAAGAAACAGAAAGCAGAGATGAAACCATATTTGTTTGATCCCACTTTGAATTATGAGCCTGACGAGTGCCGTATGGACGTAGCATTTCTGATAAATAACCGGTAACAATTGTAACATCATTTATACCAGCATTTCTGAATGCTGAAAGCTGTAAATCAATCAATGATTGTCCACGGACAGTCAGTAGCGCTTTGGGTGAGTTATCAGTTAAAGTACCCATTCTGCTTCCTCTGCCTGCTGCAAGTATAATCCCTTTCATTTAAATAATCTCTCTAAGTTATATAAATCATGTTTCGAAGGTACATCTTCACGCTCTGGATGCCACATCCAGCCCTCCCATGGTAGTCCTTTATGTCTAATGGCTTCTATAGATCCATCTTCTGAAATGGCCAATTTATCAAAACCTGATGGAGTATCTAAAATTATACTGTTGTGATAGCTATTTACAGTATGTGTGAAGACACCAGAAAGGCAGTGTCGCGTTTTCACATGTCCCTTAACTTGACCAAGCTCCGATCCACATCGAATTGCCATAATTTGCATTCCTCTGCAAATTCCTAATACAGGTATATTTGATTCCTCTGCCCAATCTAATAATCCATTTTCGGTTTCATCTCTTTTAGCGTCTGTGCCAAAATCTTCACCGCCAGATAGTATCAAGCGATTAATTCCAAGATGCTCAACATATCTAGTAGCATTAATTCTCCCAATATTAGGTATTGGAACAACAATACAATCAGGAAAAAGTGATGTTAAAAGAAAATGCCAGCTGCGGGACAAAGCGTCCGATGGCTCCTTATAATACAAAGGAGACGTATATCTCATTGATATACCAAAAGTTATATTCACATCTCACCCACTACTCTTACAATGCGAGTTTTACAATTAATTTCCACAATATTTGAAACTTTAATTGTATCATATATCCGATGTCCACAACCTATTACTGCAGGAACTCCCAATTCAGAACATCTAACCGCCATGTGCGAATTGGCACCACCAAAGCATGTAATCAAGCCAGCTATATTTTTCGAAAATAACCAGTCATACCCAGGGTCAGCATTAGGAATACAAACGATACTACCAACCAAATTTGATGAATTAATTGCAGTATTATCTAATACAACAACCTTACCAGTAGTTGATTTAGAGCCAATAAAATTTGGTTGGCTCTTAGACTGAGTTGCGCAATAAAGGTCTTCTGGAGATCGCAAAATATATGGTGCTTTAAATGATAATTCACTTTCGTGTTGAGCCTTATTAACCTCTATGTGTCTAATCAATAATTCAATAAAATCTGAATGTTTAAAATCCATAGAAAAATCATTTATTAATGCCCAATCTAACATCGACATATCCTCCCGCGACAATCTATATTGCGCACCGATTGGAATTAATGCCTGCAAAACATCTGATATACCTTTTGTATATATGTATTTTATTTTTTCTCTTGCCCAGATTGCCTTACGTGCATGATTGAAAAAAATATCTGCATTTAGCGTTTTAAAACCACATTCAATGAATTTTTCATTTAACAAGTTACGTTGAGTGTCTGTCAAAGAAAATGTGATTTCTTTTCTTTGAAGTTTTGTTTGGACATTATCAAAAAGATCACTTGCCTCATCGTAACGAGGTGATGTAATTTCATATGTTCCAGGCCTAAGATGGCCATATTTTCGAAGAAATTCTGTCTGAAACGATCTATCTTTAGCAGCTTTAATATGATCCTGAACAAATTCTCCTCCAACATTTTTTACTGAGGCACGAAATAAATCTATCAATTCTTTGTCAAATATTTCTTCCTCTACAGCAGATCTCAAAATAGCTTCACAGATGAATGCATGCCTAGCAGCAACAGAAAATGGGATTGTGCCCAAATTCTTCACTAAATTTAATGTTTCCTTTAGAGATACAAAATCTGATAATGATTTCGATGATTTAGATTCATCAAATAAAATATCCTCTAGTTGCTTTGACTTTATGATAGCATCATCAAGACTACTTTCATTAACAAACGCATGCTCAGTAAGTCCTAATAACAAGTTACGGTAATTATCAAACTCTTCGTTTGTTAATATACCATGATATCTATTATTAAAATTCTTATCAAATGACAAATCTAAACAGGTGCAAGCTACATCAAACTCAACTTTATCATGAAATTCTGGATGTTCGGATAGTCTTGAAATCCATTTATCGATTAACTTATTTCCCACATTGGAGCTCAACCCACAGGGCAAGAATGAATTGAAACTTGCTCTTACATCAATAAATGGTACACCATTTAAACAATGCATTAATTCGGTATCGCCAAGATCTTGGTATCCCATTAAAGCCCTTGCATTCGCCCACGCGCCAGATGTAATTAAGTGTTTAAAAAGAGATCGCGCTAAAGGACTGGGCGATATCCCTATTATTTCCGCAGGATTCCAATCAGGCATGAGGGCCAATAACGTATTTTTTCCAAAAAGGTTGCTGCTTGGTTTGAAAATTGGAATTGTTTTTGAATATAATTTGTGAAGATCATTTAAAAAAAGTTGGGGATCACAATCAATCCGATCTTGCCCTAAAATTAAACGACGCACCTGAAAAAGTAGAACTTGACCATCGCTATCAACCGCAAATTCAATATCAAGGGCGTCATAATTAAAAATGATTTCTAACTCGCGACCAAGCTTGATAATACTCCTCATTCTTGATGATTTTATAAAATTAAGATCTGCACCGCGAGCTACACATAGTTGCTTATGGCCTCCAAATCCTCCAGTCACTCTATCAGTCTCTTGAAACTGGTCATGATATTCAACACAGTAGTATGGAGAGCCCATGGCGACATCGTAGGTCATAAGAACACCACTAATTTGCGGGCATTCAACAAACTCTTGGCAAAGAACCTGATTGTGTTTTTCTTCACCCATGGAAAATATTACTTTTTCAATTGCTTTATTGAGCTTTCGTGTATCTTTGGGATTAACGTTTCCGATACTATCAAAGGCGCCGGCGAGAGAAGTATGCTCTGTGTCTTCCACTAAGGAACTACTCCTTACAATTATACTAGATTCTTTAAAAATTTGTTTTATTTTAGCAATTATTAAATCTGGTGATATATCATATTCTGATACATCAAAGAAGAACGAGTTTGGAATTCTGGCATTTTTAATAATTGGCTCAACTCGCAAAAGCGTTTCTGCTTTAGTTCCAAATTTTAAAGGATTAGATAGATTCATTATAGTATTCCAATGTAAAGTTTAATTTACCAATTTTTGAAGAAATCATAACCTATTTTCAATAAACTTGCTTACATAGCTCGCCACATCATTTAGATCGAACTGATCCTTGCCTGTCTTAATTATTAAGTCAGGTGATGTTGGTTTTTCATAGGTAAGATCACATCCAACAACATTTTTTATTTTGCCTTCATTAAATGCTGAATAAAGTTTTTTAATATCTCTTCGCGCTGCGTCTTCTACTGAACAGTCCATATGAATTTCAATATAATTAGAAAAAGAACTTCTATGATCTATACGAAGATCATTAAATTGCGATATGGTGCAACAGATTACGTCAACTCCCTGCCTGTCAAGTAACATACAAAGTTTTGTTAGTTGCCGACCAACCATTCTACGATATTTGTCATCATACAGCTCCACACTATTATTGTCGTGAAAAACAGATCGGAAGACATCACCATCTAAAAATACAACGTGCTTTCCATTTGAACGAAACCGCCGACATAATTCTTCTCCTAAAGTCGTTTTACCTGATCCAGAGATACCGATTAACCAGACAATCATCTTAAACTCCCATTATATTGCTGCATATGTTTTGAATAGGGAAATTACTATTTCTTTAGAGATAATCTTCATAGAAATGCATATTAGTATTTTCGAATTTTAACAAATGTTCATAACCAAGGCCGTCGTCAAAATCACTTTTTAACATTTTTGTGATAACGAGATCGACAGAAACGGCTTCTGAACTAATACGCTTTAAGGTATCACAAAACACATTACCATAAATTTCAATACAGTGTTTTTGCAATAAAAACCTTTCCTCATTAGTCATACGAATAAAATCACTTCCTCTTACTAAAATTATAAAACTTTTAAAACCCAAATAGGGTATTTCAGTTGTTAAATAACTTTGCAATCCAACCCAGTGATGCTCGTCTATACTATTTGAGAAATTAAGTCCTGGATGAAAACGTACTCTAATCACACTTCCAGTTGGCAGCACTAAATCAAAGGGGCAATATCGAAAATATCTTTCATGACTACCGTTAGTAGACAGTGGCAAATTATCTTTTCCGTTATCTGAACATCCGATGAAGTCAAGCAGGTCTTTAAAACCATTTTTTTTAAATATTTTTTCATATTCAAATATTGAAAATTTTTTAAAATGATTTGAGATTTTCTCGGCATAGTGTAAGTAATGAAGGCTAGAAAGCTGACAACTCAATATATTTTTATAAACTTTTTTTACTTTTGGTGAAAAGTCAGAAGTTGAAATCATAGATCTACTTAGATTCGGGTCGAACAATTTATATGCAATAGGAGAGACTGAATAATACATCAAATGCCGCTTAGTACTTGTAACAACTTCATTTGGATTGCGTACAATAAATATTGCTGATTTAGATATCTTTGCAA